>ERZ780013.3-NODE-3-length-290400-cov-8.58323_pt1 | contig 290400 bp, 232 predicted proteins | sample MGYA00511178_ERZ780013 | MGnify/ENA primary metagenome ERZ780013 (study PRJEB29588, sample SAMEA2149568) | human gut metagenome | biome: human gut; feature: human-associated habitat; material: faeces | place: Denmark | collected 2008/2010 ... | reverse complement strand
AGGAATACTCACAAGGATGCCGCCAGATTGTCTCTGGCAAAATGGTATGACAGGGCCGACAGGTCCGGATTCAAAAGCTTTCAGGCTATAATTTCCACCTTGACAGAACACCATGACGGAGTCCTGAACTTCTTCGTGAACCGCTCTACCAATGCTTTTGCCGAATGCTTTAATGCCAAAATCAAACAGTTCAGAGCATTGCTCCGAGGAGTTATTGACATACCATTCTTCCTCTTTAGGCTGACTAAAAATTTATGCGTAATATTTTCTTTCCCCACTATTTATCGGGTGAGCCATTTAATGTGGATATTTGTTGGAATTCCATAGAAATTCTGACCTTTGCTCTATGGAAACGAAACAATTGGAATTGTTAGCCCGCCTAGTGCTGCCTTCAGAAATACTGGATTATTTTAGTATAGTAAGTGTTGAAGATTCTTCGAGTGAGATTCATATTCACCTTGATGAATTAATGAATTCTGAATTATTACTCTTTAGAATCGCAAAGCTCTACGGATATCCTATTAAATTTCTACTGCACCAAAATTAGCCTGCAAGAGGTGGCTTTTGGGCTTGTAAAAGGCTACTTTTGGGGTGATAAAAGATGGCATTTTGCGTATTGTACTCATAATGTGATATTTAATCAATTTGAGCCCATACAAGGCATCGGTTAAAAGTGCATAAGTTGTATATCGTCCTATTCATGTGCATGTTTGAAGTAAGTTCGGTAAGGTGGCTATAAGTCTATGAATTTGCAAGGTTGTCTATTGAAAGTATTGCCTGGCAAAGAATAGATAATAGTATTTGATGTTTTTGAATGTGTCAAAATGAAAATATACAAATAGGGACATTGTTTCACTTTTCGACAAACGGCACGGACATTTGAGGTGACATTTTCTGTCGTTACGACTATATATTTTCAGGCCTTAGTCTGCTTCAGAGTCAAATTTCTTTGGAAAACTCGTCAATTATATAATAAAGTTCTATAATTTTGTTTTCGATAATCATCGTTGCATCTTTTTGTCGCTATTTGATTTTTACCTATAAGGATGCAAAAACAATTGAGTGATTACCCAATTTGTCTCTAATTAGAGTGTCGTTAGGTGAAATAATCTTTGAAAATGCGGTATTGATTATAAACTCATTTTAGAGTAGAAGACAGAGCAAAAAGTATCTTTCATTTGTCTTTTTTGTTTTATGTCTATGTGTGTGAATGTTTGACAAATAGCGTAAACGCTAACTGTTGCCTTAATCTGAGGTTAAGAGTATTTTATGTATAGTACGCTTGATGATTGTGTCTTTGCCTTGATATAAATAGCACAAAATAATATTGCAATATTATTTTGTGCTATTTATATAATTATGTACGAAGCTTTCAAGTGCTTCCCCTCTCAGTCCGATGTTTAAAACATTTCCTTTTTCGTCAACAATTATAGTGAATGGGATGGCCTGTATTCCATACATCTGAGCGGCACTGTTGCCCCAACCCTTAAGGTCGGACAATTGGATCCAGGTCATGTCCATTTCTTTTACTGCGTCTTTCCATTGCTCTTTGTCTTCATCAAGAGAGACGCCGACAATACCCAATCCTTGTTCTTTATATTTATTATATGTATTTACTAAATTAGGCATTTCTTGTCTACATGGACCGCACCAACTTGCCCAGAAGTCAATGATTGTTATTTTGTTTCTTGAAAATACGTCTTTTACAGACACCTGATTACCATTGATGTCTTCCATTACGAAGCTGATTTGTTCAGACTGTGTTTCGCTTTCTTTCTGTTCGCTGATTTCTGTATCGTTGGACGTGTTGTCGTTTTGAGGCGTGCCATTCTTTTGTGAATGGCACGCTGTCAAAAACATAATTATAATGGTTGAAAATGTTATCTGTCGAAATATTTTCATACTTATTATACTAAATATTGCGAACTGATGCTTTCGTTGTTTACGACTCTTCTGATTGTTTCTGCAAACATGTCTGCAACAGAGAGCTGTTTTACTTTTGCACATCTGTTAGAATATGGTATAGAGTCAGTGAAAACCATTTCTTCGAGTGCGGAGTTCTGAACTCTTTCGCTTGCAGGGCCACTCATTACACAATGCGAAGCGCATGCTCTGACGCTTTTTGCACCAGCTTTTTTCATTATGTCTGCAGCTTTTGTTATTGTGCCTGCAGTGTCTACCATGTCGTCAATGATAATTACGTTCTTGTCCTTGACGTCACCGATAATCTGCATACTTTCAACAACATTTGCTCTTGCGCGTGTTTTGTTACATAAAACAAGAGGACATCCAAAGTATTTAGCGTAAGTATTAGCACGTTTACTTCCGCCTACATCTGGAGATGCAATGACCATGTCTTCAAGTTTTAGGCTCTGAAGGTATGGGAGTATTACACCTGACGCATATAGGTGATCCACTGGAACATCGAAGAATCCTTGTATCTGATCTGCATGAAGATCCATTGTAATGAGTCTGTCGATACCTGCTACTCCGAGAAGGTCTGCCACCAGTTTGGCACCAATGCTTACACGCGGCTTGTCCTTTCTGTCCTGACGTGCCCAGCCGAAATATGGGATGACAGCATTTATGCTTTTGGCTGAAGCACGTTTGGCAGCGTCTATCATAAGCAACAATTCCATTAGATTGTCAGAGTTGGGGAATGTGCTTTGGACTAAGAACACGTCGCGTCCACGTATAGATTCTTCATACGATACGGCAAATTCTCCATCAGAGAATTTAGTAATAAGAAGATTGCCTAGCGGACAATCAAGGCTTTGGCAGATTTTTTCTGCCAGGTACCTGGTGTTTGTTCCAGAAAATACCATAAAAGAGTTTTTGGCACTCATTTCTGTCTTTTGTTTTATTATTTATTATGATACAGCTTTTTTTAATTTCTCAAAATGGTTTATTAAATCTTTATAATCCAATTCATTGTGGATGTCAAACTTGTTCCATAGGTCATTGCATATGACAACACCGCCGAATCCAAGGTCTTTAGCGGCTTTTATGTTTTCCAAGCTGATGCCTCCTAAAGCGTAAACGTGTTTGTCAATGAGTCCCTTTTTCGCTGCGCCTTCTATGTCTTTATATGCAATGAGTTTATCTTCAGCATTTTTGTTATGGTTGTCAAACACATTGTATAAAAACACATATTCAGCTTTTTTCTTTATTTCATAGAGATCGTTTATGCTTGTACACGTTCTGCTGAATTTTCCTTTATAGTCTTTGGGAATTTCTTTTTCTTTATTGTCGATATGTATGCCGGCAAGACCATATTCATTTTTTAAATAATAATGGTCATGGACGGTTATTTTGTTGTAATAAGCTTCCGGTAAAAGCGAGAGCAGGCGTTCGGAATACATTGGTGATGCTCCCGGTTTGTATAGGTGCAAGTTGTCCATCCCTTCATCGAAAAGAGTTGTCAGGATCTTGTCTTCTTCTACAAAAAACGTAGGTTGAGTCATTATAACGAGTTTCATCGTTTATTTCTTTTTTTCAAATGCAAATGTATAAAAAAAAAGCCAAACCTACAATCTATAATGCAATAAAAATGAAGAATGTATTTTTTCGACAAATAATTATTCTTGACATATATTATTTGTACGGCATTTGGAGTAATTGTGATTAAACGAATAGGCTCGGAAAATACTTTTGGACATTAGCGTAATTCAATTGTATTTAGCATTAATATATCTTGTTGAGGCGTGTTGATGAAGGCATTGTTTGATTGATTTTGCAGAATAATAGTTTTGGATGGGTGTAATGAGTATGAAATCTTTATTGTAAATGGTACTGAATGAAAAAAAATGTGTAAGTTTGCGGACAAAAAATAAATTCTTAGTATGACATTTGATTTAAATACGTTTGAAGGATTGAGTACTCCTTATTATATATTAGAAGAAAAGCGCCTGCGTGGAAATCTGGAGCTGATAAAAAGTGTTGCAGAAAAAGCCAACGTTGAAATAATACTCGCATTCAAGGCTTATGCTTTATGGAAGACATTCCCTATCTTTAGAGAATATATAAAGGCAACAACTGCAAGTTCTCTTTATGAGGCGCGTATGGCTTATGAAAAGTTTGGAACAAAGGCGCATACGTATTCTCCTGCTTATACGGATTATGAAATAGAGGATATCTCGAGATGTTCAAGTTTTCTAACTTTTAATTCCCTGTCACAATATTCACGTTATGGGAAAAAGGCAAAAGAAGTGAATCCTGATTTGAACTTTGGTTTGAGGATTAACCCGGAATATTCTGAAATCGGTACGGATTTGTATAATCCTTGTTCGCCCGGTACTCGTTTTGGCATTACCGCAGATAAGATGCCTGAAGTTTTACCTGATGATATTAAGGGCTTTCATTGTCATTGTCACTGTGAGAGTGGAGCTGATGTTTTTTTACGTACATTAGGACATATTGAAGATAAATTCTCAAAATGGTTTGGGCAGATTGAATGGATTAATTTCGGCGGCGGGCATTTGATGACGCGAAAAGATTACGACGTGGATCTTTTGATTGATACTTTGAATAGATTCCATGACAGGTATCCTTTGCTGAAGATTATATTGGAGCCAGGAAGTGCTTTTGGATGGCAGACAGGATGTCTTGTGGCTCAAGTAGTAGATTTGGTTGAAGACAAAGGTATAAAAACGGCTATTTTAAATGTCAGTTTCACTTGTCATATGCCAGATTGTCTGGAAATGCCATATATGCCTGTTGTTAGGGGGGCAGAGATTATAGAGGATGTAAATATGAAATGTTCGCTTGACGACAATAATGTGTATAGGTTGGGTGGCAATAGTTGCTTGTCTGGTGACTTTATGGGATGTTGGCGGTTTCATAATGAATTAAAAATAGGAGATAATGTCATATTTGAAGATATGTTGCATTATACAACGGTAAAAACTAATATGTTTAACGGAATCACCCATCCTTCTATAGCCATTATGCATACAAATGGAGAGTTTGAAATATTGAGGAAATTCACGTATGAAGACTACTTAAATCGTATGGATTGAAGAAAAAAACGATTTTTTTGAAAAAAAAGTCCGAAAAATTTTGTGAGTTTCAAAAAAAGCCGTATCTTTGCACCGCATTTAGAGAAATGCTCCTCACTAAAAGGAATAAGCGGAAATAGCTCAGTTGGTAGAGCACGACCTTGCCAAGGTCGGGGTCGCGGGTCCGAGTCCCGTTTTCCGCTCGCACATTCTGAATAAATGACACTTGGAAATATTTTCCTATTGTATTGCCCAGGTGGCGGAATTGGTAGACGCGCACGTTTCAGGTGCGTGTGTTTCACGACGTGCAGGTTCGAGTCCTGTTCTGGGCACATTGTTTATTCAGAATGATTTTATGATGGAGAGGTGGCGGAATTGGTAGACGCGCTACTTTGAGGGGGTAGTGAAAATTGTTTCGTGGGAGTTCGAGTCTCCTCCTCTTCACCAATCTTTTTTGGTCTTTTTGCGGAAATAGCTCAGTTGGTAGAGCACGACCTTGCCAAGGTCGGGGTCGCGGGTCCGAGTCCCGTTTTCCGCTCATATTAAAAAAGAAAAATACAATCAATCATGAATTTATATTTGCGATATTTTGATAAAGAGACATTAGTAAATAATGTTGATGATGCTATTGCCTTTTTGGCTTCAATTGAGGAGGTCGGTATGAATCCTGATTTGGAGAAGGACATTCGTGAATATGTTGCAAGCGATGTTTATTATCCCAAACGATATAAAATAAGACCAAGAGTTTATTTTATTATAATCAAAACAGAGGCTGCTACAATGTTAGATTTTAAGCAGAAAAAAGCTTTACGCTCAAATATTAGTACAGCTGATGACCAACGTGATAATGTTTCTCCGACTATAGCCCGTCTTAATGAGGAGAGACCTGGTTGGTATGAAGGTTCATTAGACTTTAAACGTGTTGTATTGGTGCCCATTACAGGAAAGCACGAATATCGTGATACACATTTTGTAGCAAGCTGTAAAGCTGTTTCTGGCTTGGACTGCTATAATAGAATTGTTGAGCATCTTCGTGGACGTGTTGACAGTCGTAGTCAGTTTCCGTCGGCTAAGGGAAAGAACTTTAAATTTAAGTATTTAGGTCTTTGGAAGTAGAGCTATGAATAAAGTAATGCTTATCGGTAATGTTGGTAAAGAGCCTGTCGTGCGTTATTATGATCACGATCAGGCTGTTGCTACGTTTCCATTAGCAACAACAGAACGTGGGTATACATTACCAAATGGAACACAAGTTCCAGATAGAACAGACTGGCATAATGTAGTACTTTCACGGGGATTGGCCAAGATTGTCGAAAAGTATGTCCATAAGGGAGATAAACTTTATATAGAGGGCCGTATACATTATCGTACTTATGACGATGCAAAAGGACTTAGACATTACGTGACTGAAGTTTATGCCGATAATATGGAACTGTTAACACCAAAATCTGCAAAGGAAACAAATCAGTCAACGGCAATTTCATCTGCTACTAATAATGAAGATGATGATGCACCGTTCTAGTTTTGGTTAATAATTTGATATTTCGTCTTTTATAATTTGAAGGCTATATATTTAAGGATATCAAAAGATATTATATATGCCGTTGTTCTTAAACGAGGAAATATTTCCTGATGTCAGATTGGGTATTTGGGCTATTAGTGAATCCTCTGATGATTTTTGGGCTTTATCGCCATATGTAGAGAGCTCGCGTAGTGAATTTAATGCTTTGTATAAATCAGAGCAAAGAAAGTGCGAAGTGTTAGCGGTGCGTTTATTGATAAAAGAAATTATTGGTGATAACGTACAGCTTTTGCATCAGGATAACGGAAAGCCATATTTGTCTTCTGGTATGAATATTAGCATAAGCCATACACGTGGCTTTGCTGTAATTATCGTTTCTCAAAGTAAGCAAGTTTCTGTTGATATTGAATATTTCAGCAATAGAATAGAACGAATAAGGAGTAAGTTTATGCGTGATGATGAAAATGCGTCATCACAGGTTAAGTTACTGATGCATTGGTGTGCAAAAGAAACTATGTATAAACTGTTTCCAGAGGATAACTTGACCTTTAACAAAATGCAGTTATTATCTGTTGATGGAAATGATTCAACTGGGATAATAACTGCAAAAAATATCTTTAGAAATAGGAATGTGAGTGTTTATTATAGAACTTTCTGTAATTGTTTGCTCACTTATGCTGTTCTTTAGATTTGCGTCTTCTAGGCCTTTTTCTGTTATTTGATGGTTTGTCGCCCCGCTTTTTGGTATTTTTACCTTTAGGTTTTATTATCTTATATTCCGGAGCCTTGCCTAATCCTTTTGGCAGAGGCATTTTTTCAACTTCATATCCGAGGAATTTTTCGATTTGCATAAACCAAGATACTTCTTTGCCTCTTATAAGAGTGATGGCAATTCCGTCATGGTCTGCTCTTGCAGTACGCCCAATTCGGTGTACGTAATCCTCAGAGTCATGAGGCACATCATAATTGATGACCATTGATATGTCATCAATATCAATACCTCTAGCCACAATATCAGTGGCAACAAGCACATCAATTTGTCCACTTTTAAACATAAACATAACCTCATCTCTTTCGCTTTGTGAGAGGTCTGAATGCATTTCTCCGCTATTAATATGTATTGATCTGAGTGTCTTGTTTATGTCTTTTACTTTCAGTTTTGAGCTTGAGAATATGATAACTCTCTTATGCCCGTATTTTTTGAATATATCCTTTAAAACGCCTAGCTTTTGATTTTCATGACAGACACATGCAATCTGCTTTATTTTTTCAGCTGGTTTATTTACTGCTAATTTTATAATAGTCGGATTCTTTAATATTGTTTTAGCCAATTCCTCTATTTTGTTCGGCATCGTAGCTGAGAACATTATTACCTGACATGTCTTCGGCAACAGCTTTGTTATTGACAGAATATCATCATAAAAACCCATGTCAAGCATTCTGTCTGCCTCATCCAATACAAAGAAAGACACCTTACTGAAATCGACGTTTCCCATCGTTATGTGGCTTATAAGGCGGCCAGGTGTTGCAATTATTATGTCTGCACCCATTTTCATGCTACGACTCTCTTGCTCATATCTGTTGCCGTCGTTTCCTCCATATACAGCAACACTGCTTACATCCTTCATATAATAAGAGAATCCTTGCATAGCCTGATCAATTTGTTGTGCGAGTTCTCTTGTTGGACTCATAATTACACAATTTATTGAGTCGGCCGGGAAATTTTCTTCGTCAAGACGGCTCAATATAGGAAGAAGGTATGCCGCAGTTTTGCCAGTTCCGGTTTGGGCTATTCCAAGAACATCTTTTCCTTCAAGTATTTCGGGGATGCACTCTTCCTGTATGGGCGTACATGTTGTCCACCTCATGTCGTCGATTGCATCAAGGGTGTTATCGCTTAAATCTAAATTGTAAAAATCCATATTTATTAATTAGGGGCTTTACGGTAGCAGAAATATGCCACTATTGTGAAAACTATATTCGGAATCCATGCAGCTAGCATAGGAGGGGTATTTGCGTTTATCGCAAATGTTGCAGAAACTGTCTGTAACATGATGTATGTAAAGCTGAGGGCCAGTCCTATGCCAAGATACATTCCCATGCCGCCTTTTCTTTTTCTTGATGATAATGAAAGACCTATAGTTGCTAGAATAAATGAAGCAAATGACGTTGCAATACGTTTATGGTATTCCACCTCATATTGCACAACGTTTCCTGAACCACGGTCAATCTGTTTGGTGATGTAGTCTCTAAGTTGCGGGCTGGTGAATGTTTCCTGCTGTCCTTTAGAGAATACAAGGTCTGTAGGTTCCATCATAATCGTTGTGTCCTTACTGGCACCACTGGTAATGGTTTCACGTAGTCCTTTCAGTTGGCGTATTCTCCAGTTGCTGACTTTCCAATGATATTTCGTATCTGATATTGTGTCATATTGTATTTCAGCTGCAGTAAGGTGGCTTACCAGTTTCTTGTTTTCAAATTTATCAAGACAGAATCCATAGCCTTTTTTTAGATTATTGTCATAATGCTGAATATAGGCAATAACACCTTTGCCTACCTGCAACTGTACGTTTTCTGCAGCTGTTATCTTTTTCTTGTTTTTATACATTGATTCGAAGTTCTGCCTGATGATGGTTCCTTTGGGAATTATATATGCTCCCAAAAAGAATGTCATAACAGAAATGATTGCTGCAGAAACCATATATGGCCGCATCAGTCGCTTAAAACTTACACCGGCGGCAAGCATGGATATGATCTCTGAATTACCGGCAAGCTTTGAAGTGAAGAATATTACTGCGATAAAAACGAACAGCGGACTGAACAGGTTGGCAAAGTATGGCACAAAGTTCATATAATAATCAAACACAATAGCTTTAATCGGAGCGTGGTATTGTGTGAACTTTGCCAAGTTCTCATTAATATCAAATACAATGGAAATTGAAATGATGAGAGCTATTGAATAGAAATATGTGCCAATAAACTTCTTTATGATATACCAATCCAGTATTTTCAGATGTCTGAACGGATTGAGATATTTCATCCAGTTAAGTTTCTTACCTAACCATGAAAATAAGGCGAATAACCATTTAAGATGAACTTTCATCCATCTCAATAATTTTAATATTCTCCTAAATCTTCTGATGTTCTTTATTTTCATCGTAAGTGTTATATGCGTTTGCCAAGTTGGTCAATTACCGATGATTTCCATTTAACGAAATCTCCGGATATTATATGCTTACGTGCATCTTTTACAAGGCGAAGGTAGAAGGCCAGGTTGTGAATGCTTGCGATCTGCATGGCCAACAGCTCTTGAGCCTTAAACAGATGATGTAAATATGCTTTAGAATATATCTGGTCTACATGACATCCGTCCGGATCGATCGGTGAAAAATCTTTTTCCCATTTCTTGTTTCGCATGTTCATTGTACCATTATATGTAAACAGCATGGCGTTCCTGCCGTTTCTTGTCGGCATGACACAATCAAACATGTCAACTCCGCGTTCGATGGCTTCCAGAATATTTTGCGGTGTGCCAACTCCCATCAGGTATCTTGGCCTGTCCTTTGGCAATATCTCGTTTACAACTTCAATCATCTCGTACATGACTTCCGTCGGTTCGCCTACGGCCAATCCTCCGATAGCATTTCCGTCTGCTCCTTTGTCTGCAACAAATTTTGCAGCATCACGGCGCAGGTCCTTGAATGTACAGCCTTGAACAATGGGGAACAGGGTCTGCTCGTATCCATATAGCGGTTCGGTTTCATTAAAGCGTTTGATACACCTGTCAAGCCATCTTTGTGTTAGCATTAGGCTTTTCTTGGCATACTGATAGTCGCTTTGGCCGGGAGGACACTCGTCAAAAGCCATCATGATGTCAGCGCCTATAATTCTTTCGGTGTCCATGACATTTTCCGGCGTAAAAAAGTGCTTTGAGCCGTCAATGTGCGAACGGAATTCGCAGCCCTCTTCTTTGAGCTTGCGTATTCCTGTAAGTGAGAACACCTGGAATCCGCCGCTGTCAGTCAGAATCGGTCTGTCCCAAGTATTGAATTTGTGCAGTCCACCGGCAGATTTTAAAATGTCAAGTCCGGGGCGAAGATACAAATGATAGGTGTTGCCCAAGATAATTTGGGCTTGCACCTCTTCTTTGAGTTCACTGAAATATACGCCTTTTACACTGCCACATGTACCAACGGGCATAAAAATCGGAGTCTCAATCTGTCCGTGGCTTGTGGTGATTATTCCTGCGCGTGCATCGCTGCCGGTGTCTGTATGCTGTAATTCAAATAACATATATGTTTAATCTTCTATATCAAATGTTACTGGGTTCTTTACTTTCTCGTCAGTCAGGGCAAAGTCCCAGACATCTTGAACATTTTCTACAAAATGGAAATTAACCCCGTCAATATATTCTTGTGATATTTCTTCAATATCTTTTTTGTTGTCTTTGCACATAACGATTTCCGTTATACCGGCTCGTTTTGCGGCAAGAATCTTTTCTTTAATACCGCCGACAGGCAGCACTTTTCCACGCAGAGTTATTTCTCCTGTCATGGCCGTATTCTTACGTACTTTTCTCTGAGTAAGTGCCGACGCAAGAGATGTTGCTATTGTAATACCTGCTGAAGGGCCGTCTTTAGGCGTTGCACCTTCGGGGACGTGTATATGTATGTTCCAGTGGTCGAATATACGATAGTCAATGCCAAGTTTGTCTGCGTGGGCTTTTACATATTCTAAAGCCAGTATGGCAGATTCTTTCATGACATCTCCCAAGTTTCCTGTAAGCGTGAGCTTAGAACCCTTTCCTTTGCTCAGGCTCGTTTCGATAAACAATATCTCGCCACCTACACTTGTCCATGCAAGACCGGTTACAACTCCTGCATAATCGTTGCCTTGGTATATGTCGCGATAGAATGGCGGGTTGCCTAATAGCGACTCAATTTCTTTGGGCGTTATCTTATAGTATGGCAGTGTTGCCTCCTTCGCTTTCAGGTATGCCAGCTTGCGGAGCGACTTGTTAATTTGTTTTTCCAGTTGTCTTACTCCGCTTTCTCTTGTATATTGTTCAATTATTTTCTCAATAGCCTGTTTGCTGAACGTAAGTTTTTTCTCGTCAGTCAGGCCTGTATTCTCTTTTTCCTTTGGTATGAGATGCCTCTTGGCTATCTCAACCTTCTCTTCTGTGATGTATCCGCTCACTTCAATCAACTCCATACGGTCGAGCAGTGGGCGCGGAATGGTGTTCAAATCGTTGGCAGTTGCAATGAACAGCACTTTCGACAAGTCATAGTCTACATCAAGATAGTTGTCGTGGAATGCATGATTCTGTTCCGGATCAAGAACTTCAAGCAGCGCTGATGCGGGATCGCCATTTACGGTGTTCTGTGTAATCTTGTCAATTTCATCCAGAATAAATACAGGATTGGACGAACCGGCCTTTTGTATGTTCTTTATTATTCTGCCGGGCATGGCTCCGATATACGTTCTTCTGTGACCTCTGATTTCGGCCTCATCATGCAGACCACCCAGAGATATGCGTGCGTATTTTCGCTTCATGGCATTGGCTATGCTTTTTCCCAGACTCGTTTTACCTACTCCGGGAGGGCCATAAAGACATATAATCGGTGATTTAAGATCCTTTCTTAAACTTAACACAGCCATATATTCCAAGATGCGCTCTTTAACCTTTTTCATGCCATAATGGTCCTTGTCCAATATCTTTTCAGCGCGGTTAAGGTTAAGGTCGTCTTGGGTGTAATATCCCCACGGCAGATTTACCATGGTCTGCAGATATGTCAGCTGTACGCTGAATTCCGGACTTTGCGGATTCAGAATGTCAAGCTTGTCTAATTCTTTGCTGAAAGTCTTAGCAACATCCTCAGGCCATTTTTTATTCTTGGCCTTTTCGAGCAGCTCTTTACGTTCAGGATAAGTATCGCCATTGCCTAATTCTTCCTTGATGTTTTTGATTTGCTGCTGAAGGAAATATTCTCGCTGCTGCTCGTCAATATCCTCACGTGTCTTAGTTCTGATATTATGCTTTATCTCTAATAGCTGCAACTCGCGATATATTATTTTCAGCATTTTTAATGCTCTGTTTTTCAGTGTGTTGGCCTTTAAGAGCTTTATTTTTTCTTCAACGCTGAATGGCAGACTGGTACAGATAAAGTTCAATAGTATTACTGCATTGTTGATGTTCTGTAATGCAAACTGGGCTTCATCTGGTATATCCTCGTTTTTCTTAACATATTCTATTGATGTGTTCTTAAGGTCATCAACGGCAGCCATAAACTCCTTGTCGTCAGAAGACGGGATTTCTTCCGGTGCATTTGTTACCGTTCCAACAATGAAAGGTTGGGTTTTCTTTATGTCAGAGAGGTTGCAGCGTCCAAGGCCCTGTACAATGACAGTAAGATTGTTGCCGGCACCAGGCATCTCTAATACACGTATAATCTTGGCATATACTCCAATTTCGTATAAGTCTTTCAGAGACGGATTTTCCTGGTCAGAGTCTTTCTGACAAAATATAGCGAATATGGAATTTTGATTTTCTTTTAGATGGTTTATCAAGTTAAGGCTTTGAATCCTGCCAATCAACACCGGCGAAACTACTCCCGGAAATAATACCAAATTTCTTGTGGCTAATACAGGTACGTCACCGTCAATGCTCTCTTCAAAAAGTTTGGCAACATCTCCTTCGTAGTCTGCTATCATAGAAAATGCGTTGTTTATATCTTTTCTCATAATTTGCAATTCGTTATTGGGGTGCAAATTTACTCATTTTAATTGATATAATATTGATACCCAGTAATTATTTTCATTTAATTAATATGTATCATGGTTGGAAAACCATTGATTTCTGATTCAGAAACTTGCCGTTTTTCATGCAAAAATGGCTGAGTTTTGCTTCAAAACTCTATCACTTATATTTTGTAATAAAAAGAGTTGTCGTTCTTACAAAATGAATAAAATGGTGATGGATACTATTTAATTCGAAATATAGATGGCGTGAAATGTTACGATTTTTAGGGTCGTGTTTTACGGCTGCCGGTGCATAACAAATTTTTATGTCATATTTAAGTTGTCGGCATTTTTTAGTGTTAAATTAAAAACATATTATTGCTGTCTGTATAAAATAACTTATTTTTGCATATTAAAGATAATTTTTCGTTTATATACGTTATTATTTAAATATACCATGTTGAATAAAAGAGTTTTATTGGCTTCATTGGTTATATCTTCTATGGTTTGCCGTGGAGTTGCCGGAAATATAAAGAAATATTTTTATTCAGTAAGACAGGTGCCGTTTACATCTGTGAAGATAAGCCAAAATTCTTTTTGGGGTAGCAGGATAAAGGCTGTGCGTGATGTCACAATACCTTTGGCTTTCAGTAAATGTAAGACCGAAGGCCGATATGATAACTTTGTTAAGGCTGCTCATCCAGATGACAGTTATGATGTGTCGTCATTTATGGGGTTTTCGTTTGACGATACGGATGTATATAAAACCATTGAAGGGGCCAGTTACGTGCTTCAGACTTTCCCGGATAAAAAACTTGTGGAATATATAGACAGTGTGCTTGATATAGTAGCTGCTGCGCAGGAAGCCGACGGATATCTTTATACAGCGCGTACCATAAACCCGAAAAATCCGCATAGATGGGCGGGCATGGAGCGTTGGAGCAATGAAGAAGTGCTGAGCCACGAACTGTATAATCTTGGCCACATGGTTGACGCTGCATGTGCACATTATCAGGCTACAGGCTCTACGAAATTTTTGGATATAGCCCGGCGCTATGCAGACTGTGTCGTCCGCGAGGTTGGACCTTCTGATGGTCAGGCATGTGTAGTTCCAGGACATCAGATAGCTGAGATGGCATTGGCTCGTCTTTACGTACTCACGGGTGAAAAGAAATATCTTGACGAGGCAAAGTTTTTTCTCGACTATAGAGGGAAGACAAAGGTCAGAAATTCTTATAGTCAGAGTCATCTGCCTGTTGTAGAACAACATGAGGCTGTAGGTCATGCTGTCCGTGCGGGCTATATGTATTCAGGTATGGCAGATGTGGCTGCACTTACAGGTGATTCGGCCTATATCAAGGCAATAGATGATATATGGAACAACATTGTTGCTAAAAAGTATTATATAACGGGTGGAGTGGGAGCCTTGCATGACGGTGAGGCTTTCGGACGGAATTATGAACTGCCGAATCTTACGGCGTACAACGAGACGTGTGCGGCCATTGCAATGGTGTATTTAAACCAGAGAATGTTCATGTTGCATGGTGATTCAAAATATATAGACTGTCTGGAACGTACGTTGTATAACGGCGTTATAAGTGGCATGAGCATTGACGGCGGCAGATTCTTTTATCCCAATCCGCTGGCTTCAGATGGCAAATACAGGTTTAACGCCGATAATACGCTTGAGCGTCAGCCTTGGTTCGGATGTGCATGTTGTCCAAGTAATCTTTGCAGGTTTATACCATCAGTACCAGGATATATGTATGCTGTAAGGGATAACGATGTTTATGTAAACCTGTTTGCTGACAACACTTCGACTATTTCTGTCGGAAAAGGTGAGGTCGTGTTGCGTGAGGAAACCAACTATCCTTGGGACGGCGATGTGCGGCTCAAAGTCGTGAACAACAGTGCCGGAAGGTTCTGTATCAGGATAAGAGTGCCGGGATGGGTACGCGGTCAGGTTACACCGGGTGGCCTTTACAGCTATGCAGATGGCTTGAGTCTGAAATATTCTGTTACTGTAAATGGTATAAATGTTGCGGCAGAGTTGATTGACGGATATTTTGTTATCGAAAGGAAATGGAAGCGTGGTGACCGCATAGACGTACATTTTGATATGAAGCCTCGTATCGTGAAGGCGGATGATAAGGTTGCTGCCTGTCATGGCCGTATTGCTGTTGAGCGAGGGCCTCTTGTGTATTGTGCAGAATGGGCTGATAATGATTATGATTTATTCCGTTTTGTTTTCGATGCTGACAGTTCTATGACTGTGACCGACAGTCCGGGACTTTTGGGCGGCATAAAGATGATAACGGCAAGAGGTACTTTGCTGGATCAAACGCCAGACGGACGCATAAACACTGCTAATCGCACTGTAAAGCTTATACCATATTATGCATGGTGTCATCGAGGACCCGGAAAAATGATTGTTTGGATGGCTGACGGCTTAGGGGTTATGGACGAATATTGAGCGTTCGAAAGCGTCTTTTTTGTTCGCGAAAATAAAAGCTCTCAGTCATCTTATACGTTTTTAATGCTTTAATGGCTTAAGCCTGATAAGATGCAAATAATTGGAACATCATGTCAAATAATTATTTCAGATTTAAACAGTTTACAATAGAGCATACCAGGTGTGCCATGAAGGTGGGTACAGATGGGGTGCTGCTTGGAGCATGGGCACGTGGTGGCGATACTATCTTGGATATTGGTACGGGCTCTGGGCTAATTGCCTTGTTCATGGCTCAACGATATCCATCGGGGAAGATTGTTGCCATTGACGTTGATGCCGGTGCTGTCCTACAAGCGCGTATCAATGTATATAATTCTGCATTCAGCGACAGGATAACCATAATAGAAAAACCTTTACAAGAGTTCTGTGCAGGGCAGTTCGGTTCTATAGTATGCAATCCGCCGTTTTTCGTCAATTCGCTGAAAAACAGAGACGGGCAAAAGGCCATGGCACGTCATGCCGACACACTTACCCATGCTGAACTTGTGAGCGGTGCATCACGGTTATTGGCCGACGATGGCGAGTTCTCTGTTGTCATACCAGCCGCACTGCGCACGGCCATTGATGCCGAAGCAGCCATGGCAGGTCTTTTCCCTTCAAGGATCTGTGCCATTAGAACCATACCACGTAAGCCCGTCAGCCGTTATCTTTTGGCATATCGTAAGCATCCTGCAGACAGGATTGAACAAACAGAAGAATGTATTAATAATGATGATATGTCGCGGTCAGAATGGTACAGCAGCTTGACGGAGAATTTCTATATCAGATGAGAATGGTGCAGGATGCGCTCCGATAATTCATTTGCGTATTGGTGGCCTATAGGTAAGGGGGAATCTGTACCATTTATGAATACGTTGTGTCTTGTAAAACTATTAATTTTATTCAACGGAACTATGTATGAACGATGAATCCTCACAAATGTTTCTTGTGGAAGCATCAGCATTAGTGTTTTCATGTTTGTACGTGTAAGTACATTTCCTCCCGTGGCTTTGACAATTTTTACATAATTGCCTAAAGCTTCTATATAGAGGATGTCGTTTAGTAGAATGTTTACGTTTGAGTATTCTTGTTTTACTGTGATGTGGCGTTGTGGATTTACTGAGGTTGTGTTTATTCGGCGCATAGCTTTATCTACAGCACGGCAGAAACGTTCATAGGCGAAAGGTTTGTGCAGATAGTCTACAGCATCGAGATTAAACCCTTCTAGAGCATACTGAGCATGTGCTGTTGTGAATATGATGCACGTTTCGTGAAGTATGCTGCGGGCTATGTCCAGGCCGTTTATACTGCTCATATGTATGTCAAGAAACACAAGTTGTGGCTTGGTTCTTATAATTTCGTCTATGCCGTTTTGAGGTTCGCTGTATGTCGTTAGTTCTATGCCGCCGCGACGTTGGCAGAACTGTTCGATAACGAGCAATGCCATGGGCTCGTCGTCAATGGCAATGCAACTTATATTTTTCATTACAGTTGTATTTTTAGTTTTGTTATATATACGTTCCCTGTTGGCCCATTTTCAAGCTCGTATCGCCCTGGGTATAATAGTTCAAGTCGTTTTCTGCAGTTGGCTATCCCAATGCCTTCGTGCTCTGAATCTACATGTCTTATAATAGTGTTGACAGTATCGAAACTTAGCAGACTGTTCTTTAGGCATATGTTTATTTGGATGTTGCAGTCTGTGTCTGCAGATGTGCCATACTTAAATGCGTTCTCTACAAAAGTGATAAATATCATAGATGGTACAGGAGTCGTTTCGTTGTAGGTTTGGGCTGTTAGTGTAACCCTTGTATGATGGTTTAATCTGAGTTTCTGCAAATCAGTGTATTGCCTGATATATTCTATTTCCTGTCCTATGGGAATGTTTTCGGAATGTGTTTGTGCATACATGTATCTCAGAATATTTGAAAATTTCACGAAGGCAGATTCTGTTTTATCAGACCCAGAAAGTACAAGTGCATAAAGCATATTGAGAGTGTTGAACATGAAGTGTGGATTTATTTGTGCTTTATAGAGTGCCAGTTCTGCTTTGTTTTTCTCTGCGGCAATTTCCTGTTTTGCCAGTATTTGCCTAAATAGTTCGAATGTCAGTTCGATTGCAAGCGAAAATCCGGTTACCATGAGAAAAAAGAACCATATTGTTTGTGTGCGCATATTCATTCTGGCTTCCATTTGCCGTGGTGAGCCTGTATGGTCTGATGGTACAGGAAAATAAGTGAACAGCCATGTTGTTGCAGTTAAAGTGATCAGTAAGCCGGCTATGTGTATGTATTTTTTCTGCATGAAGAGTTTTGGTAGGCATACCCATCGGTATATGAAGTAAATAATGTATATATAGGCTATCAGTGTGAGCAGGAAGGCCGTGTTGTGCACAATCCAACGGTCAACAGGAAGCAGCATTATGGTCAATGGCATTATAATTAAGCAGAATAAAAGGTCTATATACAATGCAATGTGATTATTCTTCATATGAGATTTGTTTTCAGATGTTAATGTATTCAGTCCGCATGGTTTATATATTTTATTATTGTTGGCTGAGGATGGTTCACATATTTATTTTGTTTTACGATCATTGCAAAGGTAATACATTTTATTGAATGGTCTATTGTTTTCCATGTGTCGTTTGTCACCACATATAGGCTGTTTGTCACCACATAGTTTATCATAAGACTCATTGTTCATAAATTTGCATCAACTGAATGGCCGGCAATGCAGTTTTGTAAGGAAAAAAGCAACTACATTTTTTGCTTATATGCACCCGGACATAGAGGGCTGTTATTTGTTGTATGTCTTGAGCGGCCCTTATTTAGTAACTTTAGTTTTTTATTTTATAGAAATACAAAATGGAAATTAAAACAAGTATTATGCTCGTTGTGTGTAGTATGTCATTGTTCTGTGCTTGTGATGATAAAAAACAGGCTATTCATGGCGAGGAGTATAAGACGCTTACTGTTACGCGTCGAGACTTTATGTTGCAATCTGCTTATACTGCAACACTTCAAGGGCGTCAGGCTGTTGAGGTGCGTCCGCAGGTCAGTGGCACGATTACAGACATACGTATAAATGAGGGAGATGCTGTTAAACGTGGTCAGGTGCTGTTTGTCATTGATCAGGTGCCATATAAGGCTGCGCTTAGTACGGCAAAGGCTAATTTGGAGAGTGCGGAGGCAAAGTTGTGTACGGCCAAACTAACGGCAGATAGTAAAGAGGAACTTTGCAGGAGAAATGTTGTATCAGATTATGACAGGCAGACAGCCGTTAACTCTTTACGGGAGGCCAAGGCTGCTGTAGCTCAAGCCCGGGCTGAACTTACACGTGCCACTAATGACTTGTCTTATACAGAAGTGAAGAGTCCTGTTGATGGTGTTGCAAGTATGATACCTTATCGTGTCGGTGCATTGGTTGGCAGTACTATTGAAGAACCGCTTGTAACCGTATCTGATGATTCAGAGATTTATGCTTATTTCTCTATGGCTGAGACACAGATGCTTGATCTTATAGAGGAGTATGGTTCACTTGATGAGGCTAAGAAAAAACTTCCTCCGGTCGGGTTGACGATGAGTAATGGCAACAAATACGATCTACATGGACGTATTGATGCTATTGGCGGTACCGTTGATTCGGAGACTGGATCTATTGGATTTAGAGCTGTTTTCAGCAATCCCCGACATCTGTTGCGCAATGGTGGCAGTGCTTCTGTATTAGTTCCGTCCGTGCATAAGAATTGTATTGTGATACCTCAGTCGGCTACATATGAGCTTCAGAACAGGGTGTTTGTGTGGAAGATTGTTGACGGCAAGACAAAGTCTGCCCCTATAACAATTTATAAATATAACGATGGGAAAAACTATATTGTGCTATCCGGACTGGAACCGGGTGATGTCATTATTGCGGAGGGCGCAGGACTGATGCGTGAGGGTACGGTGGTTAGCACTGGAAAGAAGTCTGATTCCACAAAAAAATAAAGATTGCCAATGAAAATAAAAACTTTCATCGACCGGCCTATACTGGCCGGAGTAATATCCGTGCTGATATTCATTCTTGGAATTATAGGCCTATTGCAGCTTTCTATCGAACAATTTCCTGAGATTGCACCACCTACGGTCAGCGTTTCGGCTACATATAGTGGGGCTAATGCTGAAACCGTGCAGAAGAGCGTGGTGGTGCCGCTGGAGGAAGCACTCAACGGTGTTGAAAATATGACCTATATGACTTCAACGTCATCTAATAATGGCTCTGCCAAAATCAGTGTATATTTCCGCCAGGGAACAGATCCTGACATGGCCACAGTCAACGTGCAGAACCGTATTGCCACAGCACAAGGACTGCTGCCGGCAGAGGTGACAAAGAGTGGTATTACCGTGCGAAAACGTCAGACAAGTAACATCAAGCAGTTGGCTGTTTATAGTCCTGATGATTCGTTTGATGAGGCTTTCCTTACCAACTATATGAAGATTAATATCGAACCGCGTCTTTCGCGTATTGCCGGTGTTGGTGAAGTTAATGTATTCGGATACGAATATTCCATGCGTATATGGTTAAATCCCAGTAAAATGAGACAGTATGGACTTGTGCCGGCTGACATTGCTGAAGTGCTTGACGAGCAGAATGTGGAGGCCGCCACAGGCACTTTGGGTGCTGAGGCAAGTAACACTTTCCAGTATGTGCTGAAGTATCGAGGACGTTATGAGAATGAGGTTGATTATGAAAATCTTGTGATAAAGTCGCTTCCTGGTGGGGATGTGTTGCGACTAAAAGATGTTGCCACTATAGAACTGGGAACTAGAGCTTATGATTACATTAACGAAGTTAACGGTCATCCAGGTTGTAACATCATGATAGCTCAAACCTCAGGGTCAAATGCCAATGAGATAATAGAAGAGATTGACCGTACCGTGGACGAAATATCCAAAACGTTGCCAAAGGGTATAAAGATAGTAGATTTGATGAGTACGAAGGATTTTCTTGATGCTTCAATTAAGAACGTCATAAAAACGCTTGTCGAGGCAATAGTACTTGTGGTGCTTGTTGTCTATGTATTCCTTCAGAGTCTGCGTTCAACATTCATCCCCGCACTTTCAATCATAGTGTCGCTGGTCGGTACGTTTGCCTTTCTCTATGTGGCAGGCTTCAGCCTGAATATGCTTACTTTATTTGCGTTGGTGCTTGTAATCGGAACTGTAGTAGACGACGCCATCGTGGTTGTAGAGGCCGTTCAGGCCAAATTCGACGAGGGCTACCGTTCTTCATATCTTGCCACGGTCGATGCCATGGACGGTATCACGTCGGCGCTCGTCACTACAACATTTGTTTTCATGGCTGTGTTTATTCCTGTGAGTTTCATCGGAGGTACCACGGGTACATTCTACACTCAGTTTGGACTTACTATGGCTGCTGCTGTTGCCATATCGCTGGTCAATGCGTTGACGTTGAGTCCGGCTTTGTGCTCACTTATAATGACTCCACATTCCGATACCTCTAATGGTTGCAAGCTAAGTTTTTCGTCGCGTTTCCATATTGCTTTCGACACAGCATTTGGCCGTCTTGTCATGAAGTATAAAAGAGGAGTGGCCTTTATGCTCCGGCGTAAATGGTTTGCCGGATTATTGCTGGTTATTGCCTGTGTTGGCTTTGCCATACTCATGGCAACCACAAAAACCGGCTTTGTGCCCAATGAGGATATGGGCACGGTGTTTGTTGATGTGCGTACATCGCCGGGCAATAGCGTAAGCCAAACCCGTAAGGTGATGGAACAAGTGGATAGTTGCCTGCGCACTATACCGCAGATTGAGTTGCAGTCGAATACTACGGGTAACTCTACTTTGAGCGGTCAGGGTGCCTGCAACGGAATGTTCACGATACGTCTTAAAGATTGGAGTCTGCGTACTCGCAAGGAGGATGCTCTGGATGCTGTGATAAGCGAGATACAGCGCATTACGGCTCCTATATCGGGTGCTGACATCATTGCCTTTACGCGTCCAATGATTCCTGGATACGGCACAAGTAGCGGATTTGAGGTATATGTGCAGGACCAGAAGGGAGGCACCACAGATGAGTTGTTAAAATATACGCGCCTGTTTATTGACTCTTTGAGCCGCCGTCCCGAGATAGGCCGTGCGACAACTTCATTTGACACCAAGTTTCCACAGTATCTCGTAGAGGTCGATGCCGCGCGATGCAAACGTAACGGAGTGTCACCAGCCGATGTGCTCAGCACGCTTTCCGGATACGTTGGCGGCAGCTATGCTTCAAATATGAACCGCTTCTCAAAACTTTACCGCGTAATGGTGCAGGCACCGCCTGAGTTCAGGCTCGACACACGCTCACTAGATAATATGTTTGTGCGAAACTCAGACGGCCAAATGTCGCCTATAAGCCAGTATTTAAAGCTCAAAAGAGTTTATGGCTCAGAAGTGCTCACACGCTTCAATTTGTTTTCTGCCATACAGGTAAACGGCTCGGCAGCTCAGGGATACAGCTCTGGCCAGGCCATAGAGGCTATAAAGGAGGTGGCAGACAAGACTTTGCCTACGGGCTATGGTTATGAGTTTGGAGGTATGTCGCGCGAGGAGTCTGACGCAGGCAATACGGCCACATTGGTGTTTGTTGTGTGTGTTGTGTTTATCTATCTTATTCTCTGCGCTCTATATGAAAGTCTTTTCATTCCTTTGGCTGTCATTTTGTCCGTGCCGTTTGGCCTTGCCGGCAGCTTCATGTTTGCCAGGATTTTCGGTCTGGAAAATAACATATACTTGCAGACCGGTCTTATAATGCTCATCGGTTTGCTTTCAAAAACGGCTATCCTGCTTACCGAGTATGCCTCGGAGCGGCGTCGTGCCGGCATGTCGATAGCTCAGGCTGCAATTTCGGCTGCTGGCGTACGCCTCAGACCTATACTTATGACATCGCTCACAATGATTTTCGGTATGTTACCCATGATGTTTGCTACGGGTGTTGGTGCTAATGGCAATATATCCATAGGCGTAGGTACGGTGGGTGGAATGCTCGTGGGCACGGTGGCCCTGCTTTTTGTTGTTCCTCCGCTGTTTATGTTGTTTCAGTATATGCAGGAAAGGTTTATGCCGCAGCGACGCCAATAATGTGTAGACATAGTGTGATAATCTCATTTTAAATCAATGTTTGTTACTGCCAGAATCAGGTCATCTTTTTGGCAGTAACAAATCTTGGTTTATAGTAACAGGCGAACCAAGTTTGTGTGTCCGCTTGTTGTAAGTGCTTTATTTTATGTATTGATGATGTGCCAGATGGTTGTTGCTTTTAGTTCTTTTGTGCATTGTTCCTATGAATTGAGCCACACTTTAAGTGCAGAGGCTTTTTCACGGCTTATAATGATTGGCTCTTTGCAGTTGGGTGATGTTTTCATGGCCCAGCGTCCGCCAAAGTAGGGCTCTATGCTTCTCACAGATTTTGCCGAGACGATAAACTGTCGGTTTGCTCTGAAGAAGTTTTTCGGGTCGAGTTGCTGCTCCAGGCTACTCAATGGCGGGTCTACGATGTGCTCAGTTCCGGCCCATGTGGTGGCTATTGTTATTTTGTCTTCCGAGCGGAAGTATGCAACGTCGTCTATTTGCAATGTGTAAAGTTTCCGGCCTGCCGACACAAGCAGACGTTCGCGGTATGTATTAGCAGCGTCTTCGTGCATCGCTCTTGCAAGATATTTGCTGAGGCTGCCAAGAAGTCCGGCGTTGTGGTAGCGTTCAAATTTAGCTATTGCAGTCTCAAGACGCTCAACGCGTATAGGCTTTAGTAAGTAGTCAATACTGTTAAGGTCGAATGCCCTCAGTGCATACTCGTCGTAGGCTGTGGTGAATACAATCATACATTCGGTCGGCAGCTTGTCTACGAGTCCGAATGATGTGCCGTCAGAGAGTTGTATGTCGAGAAACATTATATCGGGACGGACGCCTGAGTGGTCGAGCCACAGGGAGGCTTCGCTTATGCTGCCAGGCACGATATGTGTGTGCCATTCTGGTCTTATCTTGTTCACCATACTAAAGAGCAGGCGGGCTGCCGGCAACTCGTCGTCTATTATTGCAGCAGTAATGTTAGTCATATATCATGGGGATTTTTACGGTAAAAGTATTGTTGTCGGCAATGATGCGTATGTCACGTCCACATAACAGTCTGCAACGCTTTGACAAATTCTGAAGTCCGTGTCCTGAGGTGCCAATTACAGGCTTGGGTGTCAGCGTGTTGCTTACGGCTAGCCAGGGTGAGTCGTCGTTTTCTTCACACCATAGTTTTATGGTTGCGGGATTTGCCGTGTTGACGATGTTGTGCTTTATAACATTTTCTGTTAGCAACTGTAGTGTCAGTGGCGGCAGTTGCATGTAGCCCTCGCTACTGTCGAGCTTTGTTTCAAGTTGTATGCAGTCGCCTAGCCGCACTCTTTGTAGCTGTAAGTAGGTCTGTGCAAACCTGATTTCTTCGTTGAGGCTTACACTTTGTTTCTCGTGGCAATCGAGAATGTAGCGATATATGTCGGCCAAGTTGCGCGTAAATTCGGCTGCACCAGCTGGGTTATATTCTATTTCAGCCACGAGTGTATTCAGACTGTTGAATAGAAAATGGGGGTTTAGCTGGCTTTGCAGAGCTGCATATTGTGCTTTGGCTGAGGCATCTTCCAGTTGTCGTGCCCTGCGGCGGTGTTCTGCTATGTCGGCATAAAACCTGTTAATGAGGAACAGACTTACGGCCAGCAACTCGATTAGCCATACGCCCAGCAGTGCTCCGGCCCCTCGCCATGCCAAGGCCATCGGCCTTGGGGAGTGACCTATGACTTTGGTGGCCACAAGCAGCAGATAATTAGAGCAGAGTAGGGCTGCGGCTGCTATAGCAAGGAATGTGAACATGCGGCTGCGCTTTTTTATCCATGCGGGATAGGACGCACTCATGCGCCGGTTGACAAAGCGCAGGCTCAGACCAACACCGTTGAACAGCAGTAGTACGGCAATGATGCTTTCTGGTGTGGTCAGGTGCTGGCTACTTATGGCCGGCATGTCACCGCAAATTATGAGCAGCAGGTATGAGCAGCAGCCTATTGCAGAATAGACAAGTATGTCGGTGAGCACCGATCCATGCTGCAGGTTATTGTCATTAGTTGTCATATCTTTATATTACATGTGTGTGTCCGGCAATATGGAGTAGCATGCCTTTTGGATGCCTGTTTGGTGAAATACTGCGCTGCGAATGCAAAAATAATAAATTATTTTCAATATCCGTATACATATTCGAGTGAGCTTTTGGCCATGCAGGCATCAAGTTTTGAGGCTATGTGATTCCGACATGCATCGAGGTAGTATATCTGAGCGTTGATGACGTCTGTAACAGACACACTTCCTTCATAATATTTTTCTGTGGTCAGTCTGCGGCTTTCTTCTGCTTTGAGAAGTGAGCTTGCTGTCAGTTTTACCTGTTCGCATGCCTTTGTGTAGTTACATCTAGCCGTTTCGGCTTCAAGCTGCAGCCTGTCGGCAGTGCTTCTCATCTGTTCTTCGGCTACGGCTGTGGCATGTTTTCCCATACGTCGGGTGTTGCCCCTCTTTCCCCATTCGAATATAGGGATGCTTAGTGTAGCATATACAGAATAGTTGGGGTCTGGGGCCGCCCTGAAGTCGTATCCAGGTGATGTGTAGCTTCCGTTGATGCCTACAGACAAGTTCGGCTTGTAGGCTGCATCGGCCATGCGTGCCTCATAGCCTTTTATGTCTATTTGTTTGCTCGCCATGGCCATTTCGGGACGATTGTATATACTTTGCCCCGTTGAAGGTATTGTTGTATCGGGGCATAGCATGGTATCTGCCGGTATCATATCAGATGAACCGACACCAGCCAGCGAGTTTAGGGCAAGCCGAGCATTTTCGGCATCAGTTAGCGCACGCTGCAGTTGATATTCGGCATCGTTGAGACGCACTTCGGCTGTCAGAAGATCGTTGCGGCCTGTATATCCGTTGCTTACACGTAATGCTACGGCCTCTGCAAGTGCGGCTGCGGCATCACGATGTCTCTGTGCCACTGTTACCATTTCGCGTGTTGCTACATAGTTCCAGTATGTCTGATCGGCTTGATATATAAGATTGTTGGTTATGCGTTTTTTCTCGAATGCAGCATTCTCGCTTTCTGCCTTGGCCTTTCCGTAGGAAGCCTTGAGCAATCCGCCCGTGTAGATTGGTTGAGCCATTGTCAGCGATGCACCGTATTTTGTGTTTCTGCCGCTGAACGTGTAGCTGCGACCGCCGTCTGTACTCGGCAGTGCTATGTTCAGTTCGAGTGGGTTGCCTGTATATTTAGCGTCGGCGTTGCCCGTAATCTTGGGCTTAAAGTCTGCTTTTGCCGCTGCTGCATTTTCTTTATATACTTCTAATGCGTGTGTGGCGGCTTTTACGTCGTGGCTATAGGCTTCCACCTGACGGCGGTATGCCTGTAGCATGGCCGCATCTTGAGCATCAACGTTTGTGCTTATGGCAGTCAACGCTGCATATATTGTTATTATATGTTTTATTTTCATACTTTGTCTGTTGCTTGTTATGCATGTTTACATGTTTCTGTCGTAGCTTCGGCTTGCTTTGCTGCTTCTGGATAGAATATGGCATATAGGGCAGGAGTGGCAAAGAGAGTGAGCAGCGTGGCAAATGAAAGGCCGAACACGATTGTTGCTGCCATACCTCCGAACACAATGTCGAACAGCAGTGGTATGCTGCCGAATACAGTTGTTGCGGCAGCCATGAGCACCGGACGTGTACGCGAGACAGTTGCCTCTACTATAGCCGTAGATGGTGGTACGCCTGCGCGTCTCTGCAGATTGACTTCATCGAGCAATACGATGATGTTTTTTATTATCATACCCAGCAATCCGAGCCATCCGGCAATGCAGAAGAAACCGAATTGGAAACCCGTGACGAGCATGCCGACAACTACGCCTATGATTGAGAGTGGAAGAATGAGAAATATTATCAGCGGTTGCTTGAAGTTGCCGAATAGCATTACGAGGATTACCACCAGGAATACTATGGCCAGTGGAAAATACTTGGTCAGTGCGGCCATAGCCTCTTGCTGGTCCTTATACTGCGAGTCCCAAAAGAAAGTGTAACCTGGTGGTAGTTTTATCTGTTCTATCTCATTGCGTATTTCGGCATGTACTTCCTTCATAGTGTGTCCGTGTTTAACGTCACACTGGGCTGCCATCGACAGCCGCCTGTTGTATGTTTTCATTAGCGGCCATTCCCATCCCGTGCTTATGCTGTCTGCAAGCTGTGCCAACGGAGCTGAGTTTGTGCCGTTCCATACAGCCAGGTCGCCCAACGCGTCTTGTGATATCATGCCCTTGGTGTTTGTGTGTAACATCACAGGCACCTGCTTGTCGGCATCTCTGTATATGCCTACTGCAACTCCGTCGGCAGTGCTTTTCACGGCGGTCATCATGTCGGCTTTTCCTAGTCCAAGCCTTCCTGCTTTTACAGGATTGTACGGAGTGGTCATCATCATGGCCTTGTTGCCCCATTCATTGCGTGCATTCATAACCTTGGGATTGCGTCTCATTATTTCTATTGCCACATTGGTCAGCGAATCGAGTACGCGTGGATCATCGCCGCTGAAGCGTGCCTCTATGAGGGCCTGTGGTACAGAGTTCAGCTCAAAGCTATTTACGCGTACTAATGCATCAGGGAAAGCTTGTGATATTTCGTTCTGCAGTTTCTGTTGCATGTTTCTGGCAGCCTCAGGGCTGACGGCTTCAACCAGGCACTGGGCATAGTTGCTTTGAGGACCGTAAGCAGCGTTGGCCAGATAGTAGCGTGGAGGCGTCTGCCCCGTAAATGTTGAAACGTGCTTTATGTCTTTGCGTCGTCTCAGCGTGTCAGCCAATGCTTGTGTCTGTTCTGCAGTCTGCTCTATGCGCGTTCCTTCTGGCAGCCACAGGTCTATGGTGAAGTACTGCTTGTTAAGCAATGGCATAAATTGCTGCGGGATGAGCTTGAAAGCAACTGCGCTTAGAATGAGCAATGTGACAAGGCATGCAGTAACGGCATATCTGTGGCTTATCGTCAAGCGTAGGGCTTTTCTGAACATATCGTAAAGTCTGCCTCTGAACAGTTCCCCCTTGAGCTCATCAGGACGTGGACGGCGCACAAACTCTTGCACGAAAAACACGTTTTGCGTTATGGCCAGAACCCAACTAAGCAGCAACGATACTGCTATCACTATGAACAGAGACGATAGAATTTCACCCGTTATGTGTGGAGAGAGGTATACGGGCAAAAATGTCAGCACAGCTATTAATGTTGCACCTAATAGTGGCATGGCTGTGGTGCCCACGGCTGACAGTATGGCCGGGCGTTTGCGCATGCCGCGCTGCATGTTTACCAATGCTGCGTCATATACCACGATAGCGTTGTCTACGAGCATACCCATGGCTATTATTATGGCTGCAAGTGACATTCGTTGCAGGGCAATACCTGTTGCGCACATGTATATCAATGTGCCGAAGATAGAGAAAACCAGTCCGCTGCCTATTAGTATGCCGTTCTTTATTCCTATGAATAGAAGTAGTACGCCAGCTACGGTTATTACAGATATTATAAGGTTTAGCACAAAACCCTCGTTGGCCTCGGCCGACTCATGTCCTTGGTCGTATATTGTCTGCAGACTGTATCCTTCGGGCAGTGTTTGTCTGGCTTCGTCTATGTATGCTGCAACACGTTCCGACATATCAACCACATTGCCGTCGGCCACAGTAGATATGGCCATACCTACGGCCGGCTGTCCGTCGGTCCGCATTTGGTTGCGTGCTGGATGGCGGTAACCTTCGCTTATATGAGCTACCTCGCCAAGCCTGATGTAGGCTCCGTCCCGTCCCACAATCGTTAGTTGCTCTAGTTCTTCAAGACTACCAAAACTGCCGGTAGCCTCTACTCTTATGCGATTGTGTTCGGTTTCTATAGCACCGGCATCTACAATTCTATTTTGTCTGTCGAATGCTGCTGTTATGTCAGACATGGTTATTCCGCTGGCTGCCAATAGCGAAGGATCGGCTTCAATGTCTATGGTGCGGTCCTGCAGTCCGAACAGCTCTACGCGGGCTACATCTTTTATGCCCAGCAGACCATTTTTTAGGCTGTCTGCCTTGTCTTCAAGCTCTCGCCAGCTATGGTTAGATGAACTTAGAGCGTAGAACACTCCGAGTACATCGCCGAAGTCATCGTTTACAACAGGGCGACCGGCTCCTGCTGGCAGATGTGGTTGGGCGTCGTTCACCTTACGTCGCAGTTTGTCCCACAACTGCTGCATGTCAGCAGCGCGTATTTCTTTTTTCACGTAAACGGTAATCTTTGACAGACCTGCCCTGTTTTCGCTTTTCAGATAATAGAGCTCGCCAAGTTCCTGTATTGACTCTTCGAGCACGTCTGTCACTTGCTCTCTAACCTCAGCCGGTGAGGCTCCCGGATACGATGTTGTCACCACAGCCTGTTTAATTGTGAATGGGGCGTCTTCAAGTTTGCCCATGTTGCCATAGGCAATTATACCACCCGCAAGCACAAGTGCCAGTATCAACCAGCTCAGCGCTCTGTTGCGTAAGCAAAATTCAGCTGCGCCTCTCATTGTTGCATTCCTCCTTTCCGGTTGGCAACGGCCTGTGTGGCCACGGTGTCGCCTTCATTGAGCATGGCTTGACCTGCTGTGGCCACGCGTTCGCCGGCTTTTAGACCGCTACAAATCTCTATCATACCTCCGCCTAAAAGGCGTCCTGTGACCACGTTACGGCGGCATACCCGTCCGCCGTTGTCTATCGTCCAAACACAACTGCCTCCAGAGGATGGACTCCATACTGCTTTCTGAGGTACGGCTACTCCAACAAACTTATTTGAAGTCTGCCCAATGAGCATGTTGCCAGACATGCCACCTGGCAGGTGTGATTTGCCATTGTCTATCAATGCAGTCAGTTTAAAGGCCATATTGTTACCCGTGGCGGTACGTGTTATATATGTTTCTGCAGGTCTGAATGTCCTGCCGCTCATTCGGTCAAAGCTTATCAGACATGTCCTGCCGCCTATGTTCTGTTGTAGTTGTGCGGCTATGTCTTCTGGTACGTAGGCCTCTGCCTTTATGCGTGACATATCTATAAACGTAACCACTGGCTGTCCTGCTGCCACGTCCTGATAGCGTTCTACATGTTGTGTCTGTACATATCCGCTGAAAGGAGCTATGAGTCGTGTACGGTCCAATTCATCTGCAGCCATGTCATAGTCTGCTTTTGCGCGCTCATAATCGGCTCTTGCACGTTCATACTCCTGTTCGGCTATGTTGCCGGCCTTAAATAAGCGTGTTGTACGCTCGTATTCAGCCTTAGCCTGACGGCATATTGCCGCTGCTCGTCTTTTCCTTACAATGAAGTCACGGGCGTCGAGTGCGGCTATCACCTCTCCGCGTCTGAAGAACTGCCCTTCTTGAACGTCAAGTTGGGCTATATGACCGCCAACTCTGAAGGCGAGTTCTGCTGTGCGGTAGGGCTCAGATATGAAAGGATATTTGCGGGCCGATGTATCGGCCATACTTTCAGCCGTGGCTACGTCCACGGTGCGTACCGTGCCAGGAGCATCGTGTCGGCCACTGCACGATACAGCCATAATGGCAGACGACAGAATCAGCAGCATGTTTTTTCTAATCGTAATCATCTTTTTTTCTGTTAAGTTTGTATGCTTTTTATTCGCAAAGATAACATGTAGCATGGGCAAATGTCAATACAAATATTACTGAAGCAGCTCTATCAGTATCTGAATGCGCATCATCGGTCTCTGGAACGAAATGATTTGACATGGATTATAATGCATGGGTTGATTGTTGTGGATACAGTGTAATAATGATTTGTATTATTGCAGGATTTCGTATTGATATGTTGGGTATATGATAAATTTGCTGATAATAATGTGATATGATTTTCTTGTCTGAGAAATAAAAGTAAAGTATGTGCGTTGGCTTAATGTGTGATGGATTTTTCTGTGATTATTGTATAAACTGAAAGTCTCATGACATACTTTGGTTCCAAATTATTAACCTATCGTTTACGGCAAAAAACTAGGCCACTTTTACTTTAAAAGTGGCCTAGTTTTTTGCCGTAAACATCTGCTTACATTTTACAATTCTTAAGTTATTTGTCTACGTGTTCATTGCTCCGCATTGTGGGCAAATACCCTTGTGTCTTAGACCTGCTCCACATTTGCCGCAGGTGTAGTTGCATTTAGCACGTTTGAAGTAGATTTTTATTGCAAAGTAGGTGTATGCGGCCAAGAGTGGATAGCCTATGTAATAAAGTGTGGCTATAGAGAAGATTATATAGTTTGCGGCGCAGATGCCAGCCAGCCCGCAGAGATATAGTAAAGCTTCCGCCGGTGGCAAAAGGCGACGTACAATGTCGGCTACAGCCAGAGAAAGAATAAGCATAGTCCATACGGCAGCCAAGAAGATGGCTAGGACGGGTGGTACATTTAGAGGATTGAGCGTGGGATGGAAGTAGAAATGGCGCCATGTGTCTGGCTCAAAGTTCTGTATGCTTGAGTAGATGACTGCAGCTGTAGCCACGGTGAGGGCTAGCAGCGTGGGATAGAATGTGCCTATGTCATTGAAGTGAACTATTCTAGCATTGCGGCGCAGTAGGGTGCGCATAAGATATGCCACGGATATTGTGCTGATGACGATAAGAAAGATGAGAAGGTGGGTATCGGAGAATATTGATATGAACTGTGATATTGGGTCGCTGGGTACAGTTGAAGCCAATAGCATCTGCTCGCGTGTCCAACCGAAGGTTTCTTGGTCACGTGCTACTTGTATCCATACAGAATCGGCAGTTGCAGATGGCATAACTCTGATGTCGGCAACGACGATATGGTCGTGCTTGTAGACGGATACAGAGTCGGTTTGCATACCGTTAAGCAATTCTTCTGGCTGCTGGCGCAGCAGTACGAGCGAGTCGGCCTTCACCACGAAGTTGTAGTTTAACGAATAGTGGTGGGTGCGTTCAAAAGCTGCTGTGTCTGGCTGTGCAGTAGCTACCGTTTTGGTTTTACTGCGCCCCGTGTTGTGATAGCATGACGACAGCATTGATGCCTGTATCACAAGGATTGTCAGCATGCAGGTGTATAGGGCTTTAGCGGCGTATTTGTTTATTGTTTGTTGCATGGCTATGTATTGCGAGTGTTTCTTGTCGGGAAGGAGACCGGATTAAATCTACTTGTCGGCAATGACGTTCATTTGGCATCGTGCACAGTCAAACTGCAGTTTGAAACGGCGGCCGTCTGTCATGCGCAGGTATAGGGGACCTTTGAGGCTATGTGGGTGTCCGCCTTGGCGTGTGCACATGCCCAGAGCATGACGCAGGCAGTAGCGGCACTGCATGAGCAGGGCGTGTGGCGGCATGTTGATTTCTGGGGCTGGTATCGCTTTAGTTTGTTGCGACTTGTAGAATTCTGCCGCCTTGTTGTTGGCAACATTATACAGATACGGATAGGCCGCAGGATATGTGTTGCTGTCGCCTTTTTCTGTTTTTGTATTTGCCGCCTTGCTACTTGCCTCCGTGCGTGTGTCTGCTGTAGCCTGTCTGAGGGCTTGCTCTAGTTTTTGGATAATGTCGCGTCTCATATGTGACAGAAGGCTCGATGGTATAAACGTTTTTATTCCATCTTGTGGAACTGACACGTCGGTGCACTTAAATGGTGTGTTGCCAAGTCGTGTAAGTTGACGCACAATATTGTCGGTCTGTGGTTTCTGCGCAGTTTGCGGCTCACATTGTAACTCTGTAATGGCACTGACACTGTCGGCAGTTGCCGTCAGTATTATGTTGCCTGGGGCAGATTCTTTCAGACTCATTGTTATGTTTATCTTGCGTTCGGCACTTTTGCCCGTAAGAAGTTTCTCGAATGCTTGGTCGCTGTTGCGGTAGAGAGCCTGGCCGCGACTCAATCCGGAAGGCATCCTTTGAGGGAATATGGTGTTGCCTTGTGCCCTGTTGACTCTGAATCCCTGCAGCTCGTCATTTCCGTTGAAAAAGCACAGGCCATCGCCATTGGAAAAGGCTGCAGTGCCAGCTACGGTAATATCGTTGCGGTTTATTGACTTTACCGTGCCCACATACTGACCTATAGCCTTTGGGGTGAGTGGTGAACTCATGTCAGCGCTGCGTCCATCTGCAAAATAGTGGGTGAAGCCTCGACTGAATGTCTTATCAAGATTTGGTTCAAAAGTATAATTGCTGCGGCCGAGCGAAGCGCGGCAGTAGCGTCCGTTGCTGCGTGCTATTATATCGTTAAGCTTGCGGCTGTAGGCTGCAGTTACGTTTTTCACGTATGTTATATCCTTTAGCCTGCCTTCAATCTTGAGCGATGTAGCTCCACTGTCGAGCAGTGTCTCAAGGCGGTCTATGAGGCAGAGGTCCTTGAGTGACAGCAAGTGGCGTCCGCGTTCAATGACGTTGCCGTGTTCATCCTCTAAATCGAATTTTAGGCGACAGAACTGGGCGCATTCGCCCCTGTTAGCACTGCGCCCAAAACAATACTGCGAAGCGTAGCATTGTCCTGAATAGCTTACACACAAGGCACCATGGACAAACACTTCGAGTTCGATGTCCGGCACGGCTTTGTGAATTTGTGCGATCTCTGTTGCCGAGAGTTCACGGGCAAGTACGACACGGCTGAATCCCTGTGAGGCTAGCCATTTTACCTTATCTGCTGTACGGTTATCAGTCTGCGTACTGGCATGGATGGGTATAGGCGGAAGTCCGTCTCCAGAGGCAATCATTGAGGCTAGAGCCATATCTTGTACCAGTATGGCATCTGCACCAGCCTCATATAGTTGCGATATAAGCTCTTTGGTGGCACAAAGTTCATTGTCATAGATAATGGTGTTCACAGTCACGTAGACTTTGGCCATGAACGTGTGGGCATACTCGCACAGTGCCTTGATGTCGCTGAGGGTATTGCCTGCTGCGGCTCTTGCTCCGAAGCGGCTCGCTCCTATATATACGGCATCTGCTCCGTGATCGATGGCGGCTATGCCGCATTCCAGGTTTTTGGCCGGAGCCAAAAGTTCTATAGCTTTACTCAATTTTGTTTATGTCGTAAGGGGTTTCTTGATATACGTAATAGTTAATCCAGTTGCTGAAAAGAAGATTGGCATGAGCCCGCCAGCGCACCAACGGAGGATTGTCCGGGTTGTCGTCTGCATAGTAGTTTACAGGCATTTCCACATCGTCACGCTTGCCTATGTCGCGGCGGTATTCTTTGTCGAGTGTATCAGGTGAATATTCGAGATGACCTGTTATGAAGAACTCTCTTCCGCCGCGGGCCATCACTATGCTTACACCGCTTTCAGCTGACTCGGCTATGAGTTGCAAGCCTAATGTTGCCTCAATATCCTGTTTGCGTATCTCTGTGTGTCTGCTCTGTGGCATGTAGAAAAAGTCGTCAAAGCCTCTGAATATGGGTAAAAGCGGCATGAGTGTGTGTTGCTTGAACACACCGAACATCTTCTTTGGCAGTGGATATTTGGGTATGCCATAATGATAGTAGAGCCCTGCCTGTGCAGCCCAGCATATATATAATGTGCTGGTGACATGATTGCGTGCCCATGCAAAAATTTTAGTTACTTCCTCCCAATATGTCACTTCTTCGAAGGCATAGTTCTCAACCGGTGCACCGGTAATTATCATTCCGTCGAACTTTTTGTCTTTCAGAACGTCAAAATCTTTATAAAAAGCCATCATGTGCTCGATAGGAGTATTCTTCGGTGTGTGGCTTTTAAGCTTCATGAAGGTTATATCCATCTGTAGTGGTGTGTTCGACAGCAGACGTATCAAGTCGGTCTCTGTCGTAATCTTCAGAGGCATGAGGTTTAATATGACGATGTGCAGGGGGCGTATGTCCTGCGTGTGAGCCCTGGAGCTGTCCATGACAAAGATATTCTCTTTCTTAAGAATGTCTATTGCCGGCAGCTTGTCTGGTATTCGTAATGGCATCTTTTTATTCTCTCTTTCTCATTAACGTGTGGCAAACTTACATAAAAAAAACGATATAGCGTATGATTGGCACCGAAAAACTTTTGTGGGGATGAAGTTTGTCATATAAAAAAGCCCCATGGGAAAGTTTCCATGGGGCTATCAGATATCAGCCTGCTTTCAGGCTTGATTAATTCAACATGTCTTCAACGATGTTGCCACTGAGGTGAAATTACCAAAGTTTTACTCGTTTGTCTGCCGGCAGATAAAGCTTGTCTGTAGGTTTAACGTTGAAAGCTTCGTACCATGCGTCGATATGTGGCAGTGCACCGTTTACGCGCCATTCGCCGAGAGAGTGAGGATCGCTCTTTGTACGGTTACGTATCTCCTCTTCTGTAATGTTTGCAGCCCATACGCCTGCATAAGCCAAGAAGAAACGCTGGTCGGCTGTAAGGCCGTCAATCTCTTTCAGAGGAGCGTCCTTTGTGGCGTTCTTATATGCATTGTATGAAACCTGCAGACCGCCGTGGTCGGCAATGTTTTCGCCAAGTGTGAGTTTACCGTTGGCATTGAGGTCAGGCAGAACTTTGATTGCTGAGAAGAAGTCTACGCAAACCTGTGCACGCTTATTGAAGTTTTCAGCGTCGCTGGCTGTCCACCAGTCAATCATATTTCCGTTCTTGTCATAGTTGCGTCCCTGATCGTCGAATCCGTGAGTCATCTCATGGCCGATAACAACACCGATGGCACCATAGTTGAATGCGTCGTCTGCTTCAGGATCAAAGAAAGGACGCTGCAGGATTCCTGCCGGGAAGCAAATCTCGTTGGTTGTCGGATTATAGTATGCATTGACGGTCTGAGGTGTCATGAACCACTCATCCTTATCAACCGGTTTGCCTGCACGATAGTTGATGTCCCACTCGTTCCAGAACTTGCGGCAGTTCTGTACGTTCTCATAGTAAGACAATTTGGGGTCGATTGTCAGGCCTGACATATCTTTCCATTTATTTGGATAACCGATCTTTACGTAGAAAGCATCGAGTTTGTCGAGTGCAGCCTTCTTTGTGTCGGCACTCATCCAGTCCTGAGCCTTGATTCTTTCAGCAAGAGAAATCTGCAGATTCTTTACGAGCTTTTCCATACGCTCTTTTGAAGATGCGGGGAAGTAACGCTCAACATACATCTTGCCGAGAGCTTCACCCATCTGGCTTTCTACCTGACTTGTTGCACGCTTCCAACGTGGATGGTCTTCCTTACGGCCAGACATTGTCTTTCCGAAGAAGTCGAAGTTGGCAGCTATTACGTCATCGCTCAGGTAGCCTGCTGCTGAGAGGATAACATCCCATTCCATATAAGCACGCATTTCGTCTGCTGTCATCTCAGAGAGAATCTTGTCTGCACCCTTTACGAAAGCAGGCTGACCTACAACGAGTTCCTTGAAGTACTCGCTCTTTACGCCTTCTGCGTTCAGAAGTTGGGTTAAGCCTACGTGAGGATAGTTGCTCTCAAAGTTCTGAATAGTCATCTTGTTGTAGTTGGCAGCAACGTCACGCAGCTCTGTGCTTGACTTAGAAACCTTTGCCAGCGCAGTTTCTACTTTCATGATGCTCTCCATCTTCTTCTTGGCTGCAGCGTCAGAGAAACCAAAGAGTTTGAACATACGCTCAATATGCTTCTTGTAAGCCTCTCTTATGGCTGTTGTTGCAGGGTCTGTGTCAAGATAATATTCCTTCTGGCCGAGGCATATACCACCCTGATATATATTCAGGATGTTCATTGTGGCGTTCTTTTCATCAGCTCCAAATCCGATGCCCATAGGCACTCCATAGCCGAATGTAGCATATTTAAGCTGCACCTTGCGGAGGTCAGCCACGGTCTTGGCCTTTTCTATCTCATTTATGAGCGGCATAACAGGCTTTACGCCTTCTTTGTTGCGGCGCACAGAGTCCATTGCAAGCTTGTAGAAGTCGCTTAGCTTGCGCTCTGTGGTGCCCTGCGGATATTCTTTCTTCAGCAGGTCGCTCAAAATTGTGTTAACGCGTTTGTTGTTGTCGAGTCCGAGCTGATCGAAGCTTCCAAAGCGTGAATAAGCTGCGGGCAGCGGATTGTTTTTCATCCATCCGCCACATGCGTACTGATAGAAATCATCAGCTGGTCTGACACTGTTGTCGAGATTCTTCAGGTCGATTCCCGACGTCAGCTGTGCCTGTGCGCCTGCTGTCAGTGAGGCAGAGGCAAATAGCACTGCTGGGATAATGTGTTTCATTTTCATAATTTTTTTAATTTAAGTTGATGGTATTTGTCTGTTACATATATTTTTCAAGTTCTTCCGACAACTGCTCCCATCTCTCAACTTCTTCATCGAGAGTTTTCTTTACAGATGTATATTCGTTTATCAGCTTCATGTCACTGGCCCTTTCGGGTTGACATAGCATTTCGTCGAGTTCCTTAAGACGCTTTTCAAGCGTCTCGATTTTTGCTTCAGAGTCCTTTACGGCTTTTTCAGCCTTACGTATTTTCTTCTGTTGCTCTTTGCGTTCTTCATACGATTGCTTGGCCGAGTTTTCAGCCTGTTGCTGCTCATTGCATGTTGAGTTGCCTGAGCTTGCTGGCTGTTGTATCGTTGTCGTTGCTTGGTGATGACCAAGAGAGTCGAGTGAGTCGATGTTATGAGTCTGTAGAAAGTCGTATATTCCGCCGATATGCTCTCTTACCTTTCCGCCTCCAAATTCATAGACCTTGGTTACCAGTCCGTCGAGGAACTCGCGGTCGTGGCTTACAATGATGGCCGTGCCGTCAAAAGCTTTGATGGCCTCTTTTAGGACATCCTTCGACGGCATGTCGAGATGGTTGGTCGGCTCGTCGAGAATCAGCAGGTTAACCGGTTCGAGCAGGAGCTTTATCATTGCGAGTCGGCTGCGTTCGCCACCGCTGAGCACTTTCACTTTCTTCTCAGATGCTTCGCCTCCGAACATAAAAGCTCCGAGTATGTCGTTAATCTTTAGTCGGATATCTCCTTTGGCTACATTGTCTATTGTCTGGAACACCGTAAGCTCCTCGTCAAGCAGCTGTGCCTGATTTTGGGCAAAATAGCCAATCTGAACGTTGTGCCCAATCTTAAGCGTTCCGGTGTATGGAATCTCGTTCATTATACATTTCACGAGTGTTGATTTTCCTTCTCCGTTCTTTCCTACGAAGGCTACCTTCTCGCCACGTTTTATTGTGAGTGTTACATGGTCAAACACGGTATGAGTGCCATAATCTTTGCGCACTTCATCGCATATTACAGGATAGTCGCCGCTGCGCAGGCATGGGGGAAACTTGAGGTGCATTGCCGAGTTGTCCACTTCGTCAACTTCTATTGGCACAATCTTCTCGAGCTGCTTTATGCGGCTCTGCACCTGTACAGCCTTTGTGGGCTTGTACCTGAAGCGTTCAATGAAATCTTTTATGTCGGCTATTTCCTTCTGCTGGTTCTCGTAGGCACGCAGTTGCTGCTCGCGTCGTTCGGCTCTGAGTTTCACGTACTCGTCATATTTCACTTTATAGTCAACCACCTTGCCACAGCTTATTTCGAGCGTGCGATTGGTCACATTGTTGATGAATGCACGGTCGTGGCTTACCAAAACCACGGCTTTTGCGCTTTGTGCAAGAAACTGTTCGAGCCATTGTATGCTCTCAATGTCGAGATGGTTGGTAGGCTCATCTAGCAACAGAACGTCCGGTTTCTGCAAAAGAATCTTTGCCAGCTCTATACGCATACGCCATCCTCCGCTAAACTCGCTTGTAGGACGTGACATGTCCGAACGCTCAAATCCAAGACCAGTCAAAGTGCGCTCTATGTCAGCTTCATAGTTCTCTGCGCCCATCATCATGTATCTTTCGTGCTCTTGGGTGAACTTCTGAACTAGAGCCATATATTCATCACTGTCATAGTCGGTGCGTTCTGCCAGTTGTTGGTTCATCTTGTCGAGCCTTGCCTTCATTTCCGTATTTCCGGCGAAGGCCTTACGCGCCTCTTCACGTACTGTTGTGTCATCCTGAAGAATCATCACCTGCGGCAGATAGCCTATGGTTGTTCCACTTGGTACAGCCACGACGCCCGCAGTTGGCTTTTGCATGCCGCAGAGAATCTTCAGCATAGTAGATTTGCCTGCTCCGTTTTTTCCGACCAGTGCGATTCGGTCGCGGTCGTTAATTACGAAGCTGACGTTGCTGAAGAGCGGCTTAACGCCAAATTCTACTTTTAGTCCTTCTACTGAAATCATTCTTTTCGTTTCTTTACGCTTACTATTTGTCAGCCGTGTTAGGCTTATTCGGCGTATTACTATTGCTTTAGGTGGCAAAATTAAATAATTTTATCTTTAAAACCAAACAATAGCAAGAAAAAGGATGCCGCTATGAGGAACATTCGACCGATTAAAGCTTTCCTTTGTCTGTTCAAAATGGTAAATGTAAAGGCCTGTCGTATATAATCCGTTATTTTAGTAATAGTTGATTGCCATTCTTTTATACATGTTGAATATGTTTGTATGTTGATGTTTCATGTCATTATTTATGATAATGGTTTATGTCGCATAGAACTTTTGGCCGTTTGGGCTTCCTGTTATGGTTTTACTTTTTGATGCTTTTGTCTTTTGTTTTCTTTCAATTTGATTTTTGCAGACCTCTTCAGACTGAGTTATTTTGAAAATAAAATCATTTGGACGTGAAAATTGGCCTAATTCGTGTGCATCCATAAGTTATTGCATTACAATGAACTATGCGAGAATGTCGGGTTGTGTGCAATGGAAACTGATGTAAAAACAGTTATAATAAGCTGTTTCTTGATAGGAAAAAGACTTGTTTTTGAACGTAAAAACATAGTGTTTTGTGGTGTAATACGATGCTTTTTGCATCATAAAACATAGCTTTTTACAGACTTTGTAAATATTGTTTACTGTTTTCTGACTGTTTTTGTCTCATCTTGTTTCTATTTTAGCTAAAAACTCATACAAAACAGCAGTGACATTCTGTAATGTCTTTTAGTAAATTGGCAGCACGTTGCTTTGCAAGGTGTTGAAATGGTATATTATGATCTTATTGTTTTGTCCACGTAGGAACAGATGAAAATGCTTAAGTTTTGTTTATGCCATAATTTCGTTAATATTATTACCGGTTGCCACATGAGAATGCATGACTAAACAATCATAAGGTCGCTCATCATCATGTCACTGATAAAGATGCCTTCGGATGTAAGTCTTAGCCGGTCGTGCCGTATCTCTAGTAGTCCTTGCTCAATATGTTTGCCGGCGGCAGAAATAAGCGTGTTTCTGTATCTTTTACCCAAACGCGTTTCCAGGGCATTTAGATTAATCCCGTCTGATGTGCGTAGGGCAGTGGTTATGATGTCGTTGAATGTTGTGTCGTTGTCGAGTTCTTCACGCTCCATAGGAATTATGCCATTATTAATTTCCTCGATGTATAGTTTTAAGTCGGCCACATTCCACTGTCTGGAGTTAAGGTCAAACGAGTGAGCGGCTGCGCCAAGACCGATATATGGCACTTGATGCCAATAGCTGCTGTTATGACGTGAGCGATATCCAGGACGTGCAAAGTTGCTTATTTCATAATGTTCATATCCGGCATCCGTAAGTTGGCATACAAGCTCTTTGAACATTGTCAGGCTCAGTTCTTCGTCAATCTCTTTTACCTTGCCTGTGTCGAGCATTTTCCACAATGGCGTGTCTTCTTCATACATAAGACTGTATGCCGAGATGTGTTCTATGTTTAGAGCCAAAGCGGCAGATATGTCCTCCTTCCACTGGCTTAAACTTTCGTCAGGGAATCCAAACATCAGGTCGATGCTTATATTTTTGATGCCTGCTTCTCTCAGCAATTTTACGGCATGTTTCACTTCGTCAGAGTTGTGTCGTCTGTGTAGAAGACGGAGTCTGCTGTCTGCAAATGTCTGCGCACCCATGCTTACACGGTTTATAGGCAGGCGGCTTAGCATGTTTGTAAACTCCGGAGTGATGTCATCAGGGTTGCACTCCATTGTTATTTCGGCATTTCTATCCACGTCATACACATTATTTATATATAGAAACAGTTTGGTAAGTTCTGCCTCGTCCAGCAACGAAGGCGTGCCTCCGCCAAGATATATAGTGGAGAAAGGTTCGCGGATATAGTTTTTCCTTAATTCCATTTCGCGACAAACCGCATTTATGTATTTCTTGCGTAAGTCAAGAAGTGTGGTCGAGTAGAAACCGCAATAAATGCAGCGGCTCTTGCAGAAGGGTATATGGATGTATATGCCGGCCATTGTTTATTAGATGTTTCAGTTTCGTTTTCTTTATTTTAATGCAAAATTACTAATATGTTTTAATTTTTTGACGCTTTTTTGTGTTTTCTTTTGCTTGTTTGCGCAAAAAATCGTAACTTAGAGGCCAACATAAGTTATTAACTTAAATCTATAATAATATGAGAGTTTATCAAACTAACGAGATTAAAAACATTGCCTTGCTTGGCAGTGCGGGCTCAGGCAAGACTACTCTTGCCGAAGCTATGTTATATGAGAGCGGACTGATTAAGCGCCGCGGTTCTGTAGAAGCAAAAAACACAGTAAGTGACTATTTCCCTGTTGAACAAGAATACGGCTACTCGGTATTTTCAACTGTTTTTAATGTAGAGTGGAACAATAAAAAACTTAATATCATAGATTGCCCGGGCTCTGACGACTTTGTCGGCGGCGCCATCACAGCCCTTAACGTTACTGACCAGGCTGTTATATTAATCAATGGTCAGTATGGTCCTGAAGTTGGTACACAGAATAACTTCAGATACACTGAGAAACTGAAGAAGCCGGTTATCTTCCTTGTAAACCAGCTTGACAGCGATAAGTGTGATTTCGATTCGATAATAAGCAGCATGCAGGACATTTATGGTCCGAAATGCGTCCAGATACAATATCCGATAACTACAGGTCCAGGCTTTAATGCCCTTATTGACGTCCTTCTGATGAAGAAATATTCTTGGAAGCCCGAAGGCGGTGCTCCTATCATAGAGGATATACCGGCAGAGGAGATGGACAAGGCAATGGAACTTCATAAGGCTCTTGTGGAGGCCGCTGCAGAGAACGATGAAACTCTGATGGAGAAATTCTTTGAGGAGGAAACTCTCACAGAGGATGAAATGCGTGAAGGTATACGTAAGGGATTGGTTACACGTTCTATATTCCCTGTTTTCTGTGTTTGCGCAGGAAAGAGTATGGGTGTTCACCGCCTGATGGAATTCTTGGGCAACGTAGTTCCGTTTGTAAGCGAAATGCCTAAGGTTCATAACACACGTGGTGAGGAAGTTGCTGCAGAAAGTGCAGGACCTGAATCTATTTACTTCTTTAAGACAGGTGTTGAGCCTCATATCGGAGAAGTTTCTTACTTCAAGGTTATGAGCGGATGCGTTAAGGCTGGTGACGATTTAAGTAATGCCGACCGTGGCTCAAAAGAACGCATTGCAAATATTTATGTTTGTGCAGGAGCTAACCGTCAGCCTGTTGACTGTCTTAATGCCGGTGATATTGGCTGTACTGTTAAGCTGAAGGACGTGAAGACAGGCAACACTCTTAATGGAAAGGATTGTGATAATAGATTCGACTTCATAAAATATCCTAACTCTAAGTATTCTCGTGCCATTAAGGCTGTCAATGAGGCTGACACAGAAAAACTGATGGCTGCTTTGTTGAAGATGAGACAGGAAGATCCGACATGGGTAATAGAGCAGAGCAAGGAGCTGAAGCAGACAATAGTTCATGGTCAGGGTGAGTTCCATTTGCGTACACTAAAATGGCGCCTTGAGAATAATGAGAAACTGCAGGTTAAGTTTGTTGATGCCAAGATTCCTTATCGTGAGACCATCACTAAGGCTGCACGTGCAGACTATCGTCATAAGAAACAGTCGGGTGGTGCAGGACAGTTTGGTGAGGTTCACCTTATTGTTGAGCCTTATGCAGAAGGTATGCCTGATCCTGTAATGTACAAGTTTAACGGTCAGGAGTTCAAGATGAACATCAAGAGTAAGGAAGTAGTTGACCTGGAGTGGGGCGGCAAGCTTGTGTTCATCAACTCTGTTGTCGGTGGTGCTATTGATACACGCTTTATGCCTGCTATTTTGAAGGGTATTATGGAGCGTATGGAGCAGGGACCTCTGACTGGAAGCTACGCACGTGACGTACGTGTTGTTGTTTATGATGGAAAGATGCACCCGGTTGACAGTAATGAACTTTCATTCATGTTGGCAGCCCGCCATGCTTTCTCTGATGCATTTAAGAATGCTGGTCCGAAGATTCTTGAGCCTATTTACGACCTTGAGGTTTATGTTCCGGCCGACTTTATGGGTGATGTCATGAGCGACTTGCAAGGACGTCGTGCCCTCATCATGGGTATGGACAGCGAAGCCGGTTATCAGAAACTGCAGGCCAAGATACCTTTGAAGGAACTTGCAAACTATTCTATCTCGCTGAGCTCTATTACAGGCGGACGTGCTTCGTTTACCACGAAGTTTGCAAGTTACGAGCTTGTTCCTAACGACATACAACAGGCTCTGATACAAGAGCATGAGGCAGAACTTGCTGATAAAGACGAATAACAATAATGAATCAGCCGTGTGGAGTAAATCCCACGGCTGTTTTTTTATGCTGATATTGCATGTTGAATAGTTTGTTTGAAAAATTATAGCTTATTGTAATCTTGCTATTTTTATAAGTGTTATGCCGTTTCCTGCTTGTATATAAAGTCTGTTTTATTCTTTTTATATAATGCCGTTTCCTTGGTATGTCATGAATGTCATTGCACTATATATAACCTTATTGTTCTTTACAATTATTCTTCATGCAGTTCTGTTTAATTGCAAGAACTTTTGTGAAGGTCTTTAACTTGATAATTATTAATTATCGTATGGTTATTTGGTTAATATAGATAAATTTTGAATAATTAATTAACAAAATAATTTGGCTTTATTTATTTTTACCATATATTTGCCAATATGAAAAAAGCAACAATTTGGACAGTAGCAATCGTGATGGGACTTTCATTCCTTGTGCTGCTCTTTATGCAAATAAAGTATATTGAAGAGATGGTGCACATGAAGAAAGAACAGTTTGACGAGTCTGTAACAAAGGCTCTGTCTCAGGCTGCCCGTAACTTGGAACTGAATGAGACATTAAGGTATCTTGAGAAGGATGTTAACGCGACAGAACGTCGTGCATTCAAACAAGATTCGGTTGGAACTCGTTCGGGTGAAATGGATGGCACTGTCCAGCATTCACATCAATACTCTGTTGTTGATAAAAACGGTACGATGTATTCGTCTTTTGAATTAAAAACGATAACAATGAAGCCGTCCTCAATGCCAAAAGCGATGATCTTGCGTAATGACAAGAACTCGATATCAGAGGCAACAAAGTCAATGAGGGAAATTGTGAAAAACCGTTATATCTATCAGAAAGCTTTGCTTGACGAGGTCGTTTACAGCATACTTTATACTGCTTCAGAAAAACCGTTGAAGGAGCGTATAAACTTCAAGATGCTTGATCAGGACATTAAGACGGAGCTGATGAACAATGGTATTGATATTGCCTATCATTTTACGGTTTCGACACAAGACGGAAGAGAAGTATACAGATGCCCTGACTATACGGATGAAGGTGAGGAATATACTTATTCGCAGGCATTATTCAGAAATGATCCTTCATCGAAGGCTGGAATTGTCAAGATACATTTCCCTGATATGAACAGCTATATTTTCAGCAGTGTACGTTTTATGATTCCTTCTATTGCGTTTACTGTTGTGTTGCTGGTGACATTTATTTTTACAATCGTAGTTATATTCAGGCAGAAACGTTATACTGAGATAAAGAATGACTTTATAAACAATATGACTCATGAATTAAAAACTCCTATAAGCAGTATTTCTCTTGCTGCACAGATGCTCAATGATGAAAGCGTAACCAAGAGTCCTGTTATGATGAAGCATCTGGGAGGAGTTATTAATGACGAGTCGAAGCGTTTGCGCTTCCTTGTAGAAAAGGTGTTGCAGATGTCAATGTTTGACCGCAAGAAAGCCATATTTAAAAAGAAAGAGCTTAATTTGAATGAGTTGGCTGAAAATGTTGCTAATACGTTTACATTGCGTGTAGAACATACAGGAGGGCATATAACGACAAAACTGAATGCAACGGAACCGACAATCTATGTTGACGAGATGCATTTTACAAATGTTATTTTCAACTTGTTGGACAATGCTGTTAAATATCGTGATCCTGAGCGACCGGTAGAATTGTTTATTAATACATGGAATGACAAAGAGCATCTTTACTTGTCGGTTAGAGATAACGGATTGGGCATAAAAAAAGAGAATCTTAAAAAGATTTTTGAGAAGTTCTATCGTGTTCATACCGGAAATGTGCATGATGTCAAAGGCTTTGGCCTTGGCTTGGCATATGTAAAGAAAATCGTAGAACTGCATAAGGGTGAAATACATGCAGAAAGCGAAAAAGGAAAAGGAACGAATTTTATAATAACATTACCTATAATTAAAAAATAAGAAAGACTATGGATGAGAAATTGAAAATTCTTTTATGCGAAGATGATGAGAATTTAGGTATGCTCCTTCGCGAATATTTACAGGCAAAGGGTTATAGCGCAGAACTTTGTCCTGATGGTGACGCAGGATATAAAGCTTTCTTGAAGAGCAAGTTTGATATATGTGTACTTGATGTTATGATGCCAAAGAAAGATGGATTTACATTGGCTCAGGAAATAAGACAGGCCAATGCTGAAATTCCAATCATATTCCTCACTGCTAAGACTTTGAAGGAAGATATTCTTGAAGGCTTCAAAATCGGTGCTGATGACTATATCACAAAGCCGTTCTCAATGGAAGAGCTTGTGTTCCGTATAGAGGCTATCCTGCGTCGTGTACGTGGTAAGAAAAACAAAGAAAATACTGTTTATCATATCGGACGTTTTACTTTCGATACTCAGAAGCAGTTGCTTACCATTGACGACAAGCAGACAAAGCTTACAACTAAGGAGAATGAGCTTCTTGCTCTTCTGTGCTCTCATGCTAACGAGATTCTGCAGCGTGACTTCGCACTGAAGACAATATGGATTGACGATAACTACTTCAACGCACGCTCTATGGACGTTTACATTACTAAGTTGCGTAAACATCTTAAGGACGACGACCAGATAGAAATCATCAACATTCACGGCAAGGGATACAAGCTCATCACTCCTGAGCAAGAATAAACATAAGTCTTGTACGATAATAATAAAACAATCCTCAGAACCGAATATACCGGCTCTGAGGATTGTTTTTTTATATTATTATAAGTTATTTGTTTTTTATATAATAAAATTATATATTTGCAGAAACGGCAGAAATTGACTATGAAACTTGTTGACAGGTATGTGATTACTGAAAGTCCCGCTTCCTCGGTTTTGGGATTGGGCTTTTGTCTTATTTTGGCTTGTGGTTTGTTGGACGGCTATTGTAAACCATGGTATGTCGCAATCTCCGTAGTTATATTCATACTTGTAATATTTTCTGTTGTATTGAGTCTGTTTATACGTAGGCAGAAAATTGTAATTGATTCACGAGGTATTCATTATTATGAACGTTTTTTATTTAAGATAACCAAGCACGATTATCCATGGTCACAGGTGAGCAGATGCTATATTGACTGGTGGCATTATTATTCAATGCCGGTGCGCAGGCTTGTTGTCGTTACAGAATTGTCAAACAGCAACAGTAAGTATCATGATATAGATCTTAAGGATTTTGAATTGGCTTTCAGAATGAGTAGTTTGAAACGTGCTATCTTAGAATATAGTAATAATGCCGGAATTTTCGATGAGGAGCAGACTTCGGCTAATAGAAAAAGTGAAATGCTCTATTGGTTGATTATTGTGTTGGTACTTATATTGGTGTTCTTGTGTGTGCAGATTTCCGACTATTGAGGGCTGCATAATTGCCAGATGTGTAATGTGCTGATAGCTAGAGGTTTGTAAAAAAATACAGTTTCGCAGTTAAAAGATACAGTTTTGCAGTCTGAAAGATGTCTTTTAGTTCGCGTTTTACGGCCTTTTACGATGTAAACAGGCATTAATTTCGAAATGTCGCGTTTCCGGTATGTTTAGTATTTGCTTTCCTTTTTCAGAAGATACACGTGCCCAACTGCTCCAAACACCACCAGAGTCAAGGCCGAGATGATGAATGCGTTACTGTCGGTCCAACTGAAAGCGTAGCCGACAATCAGCATAATGACGCCCAGATACATGGCTGCCAGTCCTGAAAAGCGTACGTATTTCTTCATATCAATAATTTTTTATGATCTTAATATTATAGGTGCAAAAATACAGATAAAAATCAATAAAGCAAGGCTTTGTATATGAAAGATTGGCAAAATAAGGCTTGTAAGGGTGAAATAAAGTTAAATATTATAAGTGTGTACATTAATAATGTCGGATATATCAGCGGAAAAGCGTACCTTTGCACCGCATTTTGCAAAATAATAAACAAATTAATCATTTTAAAGTAGTATGAATCAATACGAAACCGTTTTCATTTTAACTCCCGTTTTGTCTGATGAACAGATGAAGGAAACGGTCGCTAAATTCAAAAATCTGCTTACTGACAAAGGTGCGGAAATTCTGAATGAGGAGACCTGGGGACTGAAGAAGATGGCTTATCCTATTCAGAAGAAATCTACAGGTTTTTATTGCCTGATAGAGTTCAAGGCTGAGCCTAATGTAATTAACACTCTCGAGACTGGATTCCGTCGTGATGAGAAGGTAATCCGTTTTATGACAGTTAAGCTCGACAAGTATGCCGTACTGTATGCCGAGAAGAGAAGAAACAAATACGCTAAAAAAGAGGAGGCTTAAATTATGGCAGCACAAGAATCAGAAATCAGATATTTGACTCCGCCTTCAGTGGATACAAAGAAAAAGAAGTATTGCCGTTTCAAGAAGAGCGGTATAAAGTATATTGACTATAAGGATCCTGAGTTCCTTAAGAAATTCTTGAACGAGCAGGGTAAGATACTTCCCCGCCGTATCACAGGAACTTCTCTTAAGTATCAGCGCCGTGTGGCTCAGGCTGTTAAGCGTGCACGCCAGATAGCTCTGCTTCCTTATGTAACCGATTTGATGAAATAATTTGAAGGAGGAGACAGAATGGAAATTATACTGAAAGAAGATATTATCGGCTTAGGATTTAAGAACGATATCGTTAACGTAAAAGCCGGCTATGGTCGTAACTACCTGATACCTCAGGGCAAGGGTGTTATAGCGTCTCCTTCAGCAAAGAAGGTATTGGCTGAGAACTTGAAACAGCAGGCTCGTAAACTTGCTGCTATTAAGGCTGAGGCTGAGAAGAAGGCTGAGGCTCTGAAAGATGTTGCTCTTGTTATAGAGATGAAGGTAAGTGCTAATGGTGTAACTTATGGTTCTGTTAATGCTGCAACTGTAGCTGCTGAGCTTCAGAAGAAAGGCTTTGACATCGATCGTAAGATTGTTACAATGCACGATGCTAAGAAGGTAGGTGACTTTGTTGCTACCGTACACTTCCACAAAGAAGTTCTCGTAGAGGTGCCTGTAAAGGTTGTTGCTGAGAATGCAGCTCCTGAGGTTGAGGCTCCTAAGGCAGAGGAAGTTCGTGCTGAAACAGTAGCTGAAGAGGCTCCCAAGGCAGAAGAAACAACTGTAGAAGAGTAATTTTCGCACTGTAAAGCAGTTTTATATAAAAGTCCCGGTTGCTTTTAAGCACCGGGATTTTTGTTTTTATACAATATTACTTTTATATAAATTCATGCTAAAATTAAATTTGCCGTGTTATGAAAAACATGTTATAGCTCTTGTATTATAGCTTGTAAATTTGTATCTTTGCATATGTGTCGCAGCTTGACTTATGCTGTATTTCATATAATATCGCATGTCATTGCCAGACGGTTGTATTTTTGTATTAAGAGGCAGAAGTTATAATAATTTGGGTTATGAAGTCATATTTCTCTATTGTAGTATTCTTTGTATTGTTGCTGTCATCTGTTGTAACTGGAACGGACAGATATCTTAGTACAGAAGACTTGATTAAGGATGATTTGAATCAAGCCTTAGCTCATACTATTGCAGTAAAGGGTGGTGCATGGTTGGCAACAGATACAATAAAGGCATATAAACAGTTACAGAATACGACATCTGGTCATGTGGCATTATTGATTAATGATGAGTTTTTCAATAAACGACTTTCTATACCTGAATTACGCAACAGGGCATATATATCGTTCGACATAGTGCCTGAAAATATCGTTGCGCATAACTCAAAATATATTCCGAATGGGATATGCAGTGATACAATAATATTAAACCCTGCTTCATTGAAATACTGTAACGGATCAGTTGCCATGCGCGGTTATGCAGAGTGTTCTTTTTTCATGGTATTGAGTCTTTCTGATCAGAAACTGCCGATAACCTTAATGCTTTTATCTTTGATTTGGGGCAGCATTACTTATTTTTGTTTTAAGAAGAAAGAGCTTTTGTATAGTGTATCTTTTGCTGAAAGTAATGATACAGCATGCGTTTGTGCTAAAAATGACGATTCTTTTATTATATCAGTAGGCAATATGTTGTATAATAAGCAGTCGGAAACATTTTATGGTGCAGATAACAGAGAGATTAACTTGACGCCGATGCAATTTGAATTGATGCAGATGTTTTTTAAAGCAGACGGGCACAGGATTGTTAAAACTGATATTTGTAATGCTCTGTGGCCAGGTAAAGATAATGCAAACGAAACACTTTATACAATGATTAAAAGACTGAAGTCTGTTGTTGAGGCTAACAGTAATTTGAAAATAGAAGTAGAACGCGGACGCGCATATAAGTTGCGCGTTGATGACTAAAGTGTGTTATAGAAGTTTTTATTTTATCTTTTAACTTGATGTAATTCATTGATTAATAGCTTATTACAGAATGCTGATGTCCTGATGCATAGACTGTCAGGTAAATGTCAGTAAGTTGTCAGTGTAAAAATATTCTTTTGTCTAACGTCTGATTTATCTTTGTGCGAAAAAGCTTAAAGATGAAAAAGACGTTATTATCTGTAGTTTTATTAATGTTTTCATGTTTTTCAATAGCTCAAAGTTATAAAGAGGTAAAGAAAGACAGTGTTAAAACGAAATGTGTTGTTGCAGACAAATATATCAGTTATCATAAGTATGGTCATGATAAAGACAACGCTGTATCTGATTCTTTAATTTTGAATGAGGTCGTTGTAAAAAGTTCTCGTGTTGTAAATACTAATGGGACACTAAGAATTTTTCCTACAGATAAACAAAAAGAAAATTCTTCAACGGCTTATGGCTTGTTGTCAAAGTTAGCATTACCACTTATTTCTGTTGATGAAGTGGCACATACTATTTCGGCACCTAATAATATGGGAGCCGTTCAGGTGCGTATTAACGATATTGAAGCAACTGCAAACGATTTGTCATCAATAGATTTAAGTGCTGTGAAATATGTTGAATATATAAGAAATCCGGGAGCAAGATATGGTCAGAACGTGGGTTTTGTAATTAATATAATTGTGAAAAAAGCTGTTAGTGGTTATGTCATAGGAGCTGACCTGACACATACTATGACATATCTTAATTGTTCGGATAATTTGTTCGCAAAGTTTAATTTTGGAAAGAGTGAAATATCTTTGAGTTATTGGCTGGATTTTTCAGACAAACGAAAGTTACGTTATGAAGAAACGGCCCAATATCTTATGCCTGATAATTCTTTTTATTATATAACGCGAAGAGATAAGGAACGCAGACTAAAAAATATATGTCATAATCTGCAATTGAAATATTCTTTTTCAGAAACAGGAAGATATGTCTTTCAGGCTACACTCGGCACAGATTTATCGAATTGTCCTGATGATTATACTTTAAGGGAAAATATTGTAAATCAAGAATGTGATACTGTCGGGATAAATTCGTCTGACAAATCTTTTTCTCCTGTTTTGAATCTTTATTATAATCAGAATATAGGCCGAAATCAGTCTGTAACAATAAATGCAACAGGGACATATAGCGACGCTTCTTATTCATGGAGCTATGATGGGAAATCACCTTATAGCTATACTTCTGATGGTGACAGCTGGTCGCTTTTTGCTGAAGGTATATATGAAAACAGAATGCGTCTGCTGACTTTTTCATCGGGTATACAATATTTTCAGAAATATATTAGTAATAAATATCTTGGGGATGCAGAAGCTATAAATACTATACGTAATTCACAAGTCTATGCTTATGCGCAGGTAAAAGGTAATTTGGCGGCATTAGAATATACCTTTGGTGCAGGGGTAAGTCGTCTGTATTATCATCAGGCTAATGATGCTTATGAATATTGGCTTTGGCGTCCGGAGCTTTCTCTTGCTTATCCGTTTCTGGAAAAATTTAAATTAAGGTATTATCTACGTATGTATCAGAATCCTCCACGCCTTGAATATTTGGGAGATGTTGATGTGAGAAATAATGAACTAGAAGTATCCCGAGGTAATTCTGCGTTGTTTCCTGCACGTGTATTGGAGCAGTCGTTTACCTTGTCGTGCCAATTGCCCTCGTTTTATGCAGAAATAGAAACGTCGTATCGTAATAATTATCATTGCGTTATGTCTCAGATTAATAGAGAGATTGATGAAAGCGGAAACACAAATTTTATTTTTACCCGTGAGAATCAGCGCCGGATTTCTATGTTTTATGTCAATGGCTATACTCGTTTTGCTATTGTTTCTGACAAACTTACGTTTGCTGCAACAGGTGGCTTTTTCCGTTTTTTCAATTATGGAAATACATACAAACATCATTATTCTTCGTTTAATGGTGCATTCAGGGCTACTGCATATTTGGGTGATTTTACGTTTTCTGCTGATGCAAGTAACGGATGGAGTTTTCTTGAGGGCGAAAACCGTACTACAAATATTTGTACTTACAGTCTTGTCGCATCATATAAGTATAAAGATTTCATCTTTTCATTAATCTGGCAGAATGGTTTTCAGAACGATATGCTTTCTAATAAAGCATATTTGCTTAACAGATATGTTGGAAAGACGCAAAAGCTTATTAATGGAGATATGGGAAATATGCTAACTTTTAATTTAAGCTGGCGTTTCTCAAAAGGCCGTAAATATGAAAGTCCGAAGTATACAGTTAATAAAAAAGATAATGATACAGGTATAATAAAAGGGAATTAAAAATAAGAGAATATACTATTTTTACAGAAGATTATTTGCTGTGTTTAGTTGATTTTATAATTCGTTTTGATGTATGGCATAGGATGTTACAAGCGTTTTAATTGCTATGTAATGTTTTTGTAACACATAATGCTTAATTTTGCAAAAAAAATAAGTAATTGTATGAATAATAAGAAACTGATTTTGCCATTGTTGGCTTTGTGTGTTGGTTTGCCATTACACGCTCAAGAAGAAGATAAGGTCGACCTTACTCCGAAGGTGCACGGCACCATACGCGGAAAGTATGAATATCAGACGGAAGAAGGAGACGGACGTTTTCAAGTTAGAAACGCGCGTGTCAGTCTTGAAGGAAAAGTGGCAAAAGCTGTTGAATATAAAGCAGAAATCGACTTGTCGGATGAGGGACAGATAAAGATGCTTGATGCATATACAAAAATCAAGCCCGTTAGAGGATTTGATTTTACTATAGGACAGATGCGTGTGCCATTTACAATTGATGCCCATCGTTCTCCTCATCAGCAGTATTTTGCTAACCGATCTTTTATTGCTAAGCAGGTAGGTAATGTGCGTGATGTTGGTGCAACTTTAGGCTATTCGTTTAATGTCGGGATTCCAATTATTCTTCAGGCCGGAATGTTTAACGGCTCTGGATTAACGAATCAGAAGGATTTCTGGACAAACAATATTAATTTTTCAGCTAAGGCTCAAATCTTTATTCCTAATGGCTTTAATATTACTCTTAGTACGCAGAAAATCCGTCCTGACCATATTTCGGTTATGATGTATGATGCAGGTGCTTATTATCATGCACATGGCTGGCATATTGAGGCAGAATATCTTTTTAAGCATTATGAGGATAATGCCTTTAAGAACGTGCATGCATTTGATGCGTTTGTTAACTATGATATTCCGTTACGCAAGTGTTTCTTTACAAAGATTTCGCCACTTTTGCGTTATGATTATATGAGTGATCATAGTGATGGTATGCGTTATCTTGACGGTGAGGAGAACACAGAAGGATCATTGATGATAAACGACTATCAGCGCTCAAGAATTACAGGTGGACTTACCTTTAGTATAGCTAAGCCGTTTATTTCAGATATTCGTCTCAACTATGAGAAGTATTTCTACCGTTCTGGAGCTGTTGCTAAACCATCAGAACGTGATAAAATTGTAATTGAAGTAATGACAAGATTCTGATTAAATTTCTGATTTTATAGAATAAAATACATAGGATTGTTAGTGTACCGCGCAATAATACCATATGGTGTGTTGTGCGGTTTTTTAATTTATGCGTATGCGATATTTATCGCTACTGATGTAGTATGATTTTTTGATATGTGCTTTTTTACCTTATGATATGTGGCGTTTTACAATATAAAACATGGCCTTTTGCATCCTAAAAAGCCATGTTTTGTAATGAATGTTATTTGTCGCTGATTATCAGTAATTTACGAATGTTCTTCAGACCTTGTAATGAGGCATTTTAATAAAGATCAATTTTGGACTAAAGATATGCGTCTTTTCCTTTAGTTAAGTATTGCTCGTAAATAATGATGCAGATTGTAATAGTTTGGAAATGGCTGACAGCGCATAGGCAATGACTCAAAAATACATGTTCTTTTAAACAAAAAGAGCAAGTCTTTCAATATTAAAATGTAAAATCATTATGTATTGACAGACTTGCCTTATGCTTAATTCTATTATGCCTGCAGCTCTTTCTTTAAGAATCGAGGAGTAAAGCCTTTCGTACTTTCTGCCACTTCTTCCGGTGTGCCTGTAGCCAATACAGTACCTCCGTTGCGTCCACCTTCTGGTCCCATATCTATTATATAGTCAGCCAGCTTTATTACGTCAAGGTTGTGCTCAATAATAATGACTGTGTTGCCGCGGTCGACCAGCTCTTGAAGTACGTTCATCAGTATGCGTATATCTTCAAAATGCAGACCTGTTGTTGGTTCATCAAGGATATACAGCGTCTTGCCCGTGTCACGTTTGCTCAATTCTGTTGCCAGTTTCACTCGTTGGCTTTCACCTCCGCTAAGCGTCGTTGAGGGCTGTCCGAGTTTAATGTACCCAAGTCCTACATCCTGTATTGTTTTTATTTTTCGTAAAATATCAGGAATGTTTTCGAAGAATTCTACAGCTTGATTTATGGTCATGTCAAGTACGTCAGCTATGCTCTTGCCTTTATATCTCACTTCAAGGGTTTCCCTGTTGTATCGTTTTCCGTGGCATACTTCACATGGTACCATTATGTCCGGCAGAAATCTCATTTCTATTGTCTTATATCCGTTGCCGCCACAGGCTTCACATCTACCGCCTTTTACGTTAAATGAGAATCGGCCTGGCTTGTAGCCTCTTATCTTCGCTTCAGGAAGATTTACGAAAAGTGAGCGTATGTCACTAAACACACCTGTATATGTTGCCGGGTTTGAACGTGGTGTCCTTCCGAGCGGACTTTGGTCTACATTCACCACCTTATCTATATGCTCAATGCCTTCGATACTCTTGTATGGCATCGGCTTTTTGAGCGAACGATAGAAGTGTTGGCTCAGTATAGGTTGCAACGTTTCATTAATTAATGTTGATTTGCCGCTTCCGCTCACTCCGGTAACGACAATGAGCTTGCCGAGAGGAAACTCGACATCAACATTCTTAAGGTTGTTTCCCGATGCACCTTTTAATATTATATATTTTCCGTTGCCTTTACGTCTTTCGGCAGGAACTTCTATTTTCATCTCTCCATTGAGATATTGGCTGGTAATGGTGTGCTGTTTCAGCATTTCATCAGGCTTACCCTGAAATACAACCTCTCCGCCTTTGCGTCCTGCCTTTGGACCTATGTCTACAATATAGTCTGCACTGAGCATCATGTCTTTGTCGTGTTCAACAACAATAACAGTATTGCCAAGGTCGCGTAGTTCTTTCAGTGATTTTATAAGTCTGTCATTATCACGTTGGTGCAATCCAATACTAGGTTCGTCCAATATGTAAAGTACGTTCACAAGTTGTGACCCGATTTGTGTTGCCAGTCTTATTCGCTGGCTCTCTCCACCGGAAAGCGTTGCTGATTGTCTATTGAGTGACAAATAGTCGAGTCCAACTTCAAGCATGAAGTCGATTCTGGTTATAATTTCTTTAATGATTTCCGAGGCAATTTTTGTTTGTCTTTCGTTCAGGTGCTTTTTTGCTTCGATAAGCCATTCTTTGAGTTCACTTATGTCAAGGTTTGCTACTTCAGATATATTCTTGTCCCATATTTTGTATGAAAGCGACTCACGTTTAAGTCTTTGTCCGTTGCATTCAGGACATTGGCATACAGTCTGAAACTGATCGGCCCATTTCTGACCGCTTGCGCTGTCGTCATTTTCGATGACATTGTGAAGATATTTTATAATGCCGTCGAAGTCAACGAAATAGTCGCTTGATGTATGGACAAGTTCTTTTCTTATGCGTACGGGTTCAAGTGTGCCATATAATATCTCGTTCATGGCTTCTTCTTGAATCTCATTTATTGGCGTGTTAAGGTCGCAGCCGTATTTCTCAAGAATTGCATCAATTTGCCAGAATATCATTTGGTTTTTATACTTTCCTAGCGGAATTATGCCTCCTTGTTTTATTGACAGCTTCATGTCCGGCATAATTTTATTGATGTCAATCTCGTTTACATAGCCGAGCCCTTTGCAGCGCGGGCATGCGCCTTCGGGTGAGTTGAATGAGAATTTATTAGGGGCTGGATCTCCGTAGGACATACCTGTAGTGGGACACATTAGCCTTTTGCTGTAATATTTTGCTTCATTTGTGTCTTTTTCCATAATCATGAGCAGACCATCGCCTTGCTTCATTGCTGCTGCTACGCTCTTTTTCAGCCGTTCGTCGTCTTTGTCCTGTACTTGCAGTTTGTCTATGACAACCTCGATGTTGTGGTTCTTGTACCTGTCAGTTTTCATTCCTCTGACAATTTCTTTCACCTCACCATCTACTCTGATATGCAAGTAACCTTTTTTGCGCATGCTTTCAAACAGTTCGCGATAGTGACCTTTACGGTTGCGTACAAGAGGAGCCAATATGAAAATCTTCTTTCCGTCGTATTTTGTATGGATCATCTTCAGCACGTCTTCTTCCGTATATTTCACCATTTCTTCACCCGTTGCATAACTGTATGCAATACCTGCACGTGCGTACAGCAGGCGCAGATAGTCATATATTTCTGTTGTCGTTCCTACAGTAGATCTTGGGTTCTTGTTTGTAGTTTTCTGCTCGATGCTTATTACCGGACTTAATCCAGTAATTTTGTCAACGTCAGGACGCTCCATTCCGCCAAGGAAGTTGCGTGCATAGGCAGAAAACGTTTCGATATACCGTCTTTGGCCTTCTGCGTATATGGTGTCGAAGGCAAGTGATGACTTGCCTGAACCGCTAAGTCCGGTTATAACAGTAAGACTATTACGCGGAATTTCTACGTTTATGTTTTTAAGATTGTGTACGCGTGCTCCCCACACGTTTATCTTTTCATCTTCTCTATCCATTTCTAATTTGACTCTTTGATGTACAATTCTGGATACTTTATTCTGTTGTTGATGTTCCTGATTCTTCTGTGTATCCACGTAACAAATTGACGTCTCTTCTTATATTAAATGTGCGTCCGTCAGCTCCTTTTGCTTTTACTAAAACAAAGTAGACACCCTGTTTTACGTCTTTCCCATTATATTTTCCGTCCCATCCTCCGGCTGGATCGTCCCATTCATACAGCTTTTGTCCCCAGCGGTTAAATATGTATGCATGGAATTCAATAATAGACTGATATCCGTCTTTGGCCTTATATATATCATTTATGCCGTCTCCGTTAGGTGAAAATGCATTTGGCATTTCTAGTTTGCTTTCGCTTATCGTAACGCGCATTGGCCCTATTTCATCCCAATATTCTTGAGTATACGCTATTGTGTCATTTCCATTGATGAAGGTTGCATATACTACGATATTGTGAGTGCCTGCTTTTGTAAAAGTATATTCAGTGTTTTCTTCATATCTTGTCAGATATGGTGTACTTTCTCCGTCAATGGTGAACCTCCATTCATAATTGGCACTGTATTCACCTACATTTTGTGGATTAGCCTGAAAGCGCCCTACTAGTGGAGCATTTCCGGACATATTAGAGTTTTCCTCTTCTCCTTCATCAGTTACATAAGTGGCTGTAGGGCTGATTGTCGGTATTTCGTCGTAAGTGTCTGCCTTTATGTTTATGGCAGTTATGAGTGTTGCTACGCAACTGAATAAAAGTATGATTCTCATTTCTTCAAAATATATTTATGCAAATTTACGTAATAAAGTTGATTTAGACGCTCTTTTTTTTGTATTTTTGCACACAAAAGTTTGGTAAGGCTTTGCACGGCATGGCCAATTATATATGTCTGCTTGGTAGTGGCATTGGTGTTTAGTCTTTATCAACATTGGATTAAATAAGATACCAAATTAAATAAATATGAGGCATTTTTCACGATATATCGTGCTGTTTCTAGTTTTTTTTGCAGCATTCGATATGTTTGCACAAAACAAGGACGTGCAGGATATGCACAAGGTTAAACGTAGTGAAACAATTTTTGGAATTGCCCGTAAATATGGCATTACGGTGAGTGAACTTATTAAGGCTAATCCGGAAATGAATGATCCGAATTACGAGCTTAAAAAAGGTGATTATATCATTATACCAAAGTTTGGTAAGTCGGTAGTTTCTAAGTCTGTAAATACATCTGATAAGGCCATAAAGACATCATCAAAGTCTGTCAAAGTTGGAGTATTGTTGCCGCTGCACAATGTTGATGGTGACGGACGTCGTATGTTGGAATATTATCGTGGCCTGCTTATGGCTTGTGATGACTTGAAGAAGGAAGGATTGTCGATAGAAATTAATGCGTGCAATTTGCCGATAGATGGAAACGTTTATCAAACATTATCTACGGCAGGACTTAATAAGGCTGATGTTATTTTTGGACCGCTTTATACGAAACAGGTAAAGCCTATTGCCGATTTTGCCAAGGATAATGGGGCAAAGCTGGTTATACCATTTTCTATTAATGGCAATGATGTCGCATCAAATTCTAACATTTTTCAGGTTTATCAGTCTCCTGAATATTTTTATAATGAAGTTATTAAGCATTTCGTTTATCGTTTCAGTAACTATCATGTTGTTGTTATCGACTGTAACGACCGCACAAGTGATAAGGGGGTGTTTACATTCGGACTGCGTAAAGAACTTGAAGCTAGGAACATTTCATGTAATGTGACAAATTTGAATTCCAGCGATGCAATGTTTGCCAAATCATTCAGTGCAGTAAAACCAAATATGGTAATATTGAATACAGGACGTTCACCTGAACTAAATCAGGTTTTGGAAAGGTTGGATGCACTTACTGGTGAGCATCCTTCGTTGGCAGTTTCATTGTTTGGATATACAGAATGGCTAATGTATGTGAAATACAACCAGGAAAAGTTTTTTAAGTATGATACATATATCCCGACAGCAGCATATTACAACTCTTACTCAACCAAGGTAAAGACTTTGGAAAACAGATATATGCGTTGGTTTAAGAGCAGTATGATGGATTATCTGCCACGTTTTGCCCTTACTGGTTATGATCATGGCATGTTCTTCCTGCGTGGTATCTATAACAATGGAAAGAAGTTTAATGGAAGTACTGCTGATAAAAATGCAGTACAAACACCATTGCATTTTACCAAACTTGGTTCTGGTGGATATCAGAATGCCGGCTTTATGTTTGTCCATTACAATCGTAATAATACGATATCACTTATCAATTTTTGACAGAAAAGATGCGTAGATTATTAATATCGGCTGTGTTTTCTTTGTTGGTGTCTGGAGCATATGCCCAGATAGGATTGTATCGTAATGATATGAGTATCGGTGTAAACGGAGGGTATGTTTTGAGTAATGTCGGTTTTAATCCGAAAGTAAATCAGACATATCATGGAGGTTTTACCGGGGGCGTGTCTTTTAGATATGTTTGTGAAAAGTATTTCAGTACAATCTGTGCTTTGCAGGCGGAAGTAAACTTCGCCCAGATTGGATGGAAGGAGGAAATACTCGATGCAAATGACGCTCCAGTAATAAACCCTGTTACAGGTGTGGCTGAGCAATATAGCCGAACAATGAATTATGTGCAGATACCGATATTTGCTCATTTAGGGTGGGGACGTGAGGATAAAGGCTTTCAGTTCTTTTTTCAAGCAGGTCCGCAGCTGGGTTTCTGTCTAAGTGAATCAACCAAGATGAATTTTAATTTTGAGGACATAAACCTTGATGATCGTGTTAACCATACGGTTGCTCAAGACACAATGGCTGTAGAGAATAAATTTGACTATGGTATAGCAGCCGGACTTGGAGTTGAGTATTCTCATCCTAAAGTTGGTCATTTCCAGTTGGAAGCACGTTATTATTATGGCCTGGGCAATATCTATGGTGATTCAAAGAAAGATTATTTTGGCAAGTCAAACTTTGGTAATATAATTGTTAAGCTTACTTATTTGTTTGATATTATTAGGACGAAGAAGTAGTTGATTGCTTTTGTCTTTAAAACAAGTAGGTCTTAATTGAAAATAAAAGAAGCGGCAGGTGAGAAACATTTCCCCTGCCGCTTCTTATTTCTTGTTATTTATAATAGCGCCGATTATTTAGAATACTTTTCTATCATTGCTTGTGCTTGAACATGCCCCAGCTCTTTGGCCTTTTCTAAGTTTGACATTCCGTTGGCCTTATCTCCTTTATTTATCTGTGCTAACCCTAATATCAGATAACCGTCTGCATATTCAGGTGCAAGCTCAATACATTTTGTTGCAGTTTTTATAGCGTCATCCATCATGTTTACTCTTAGTTCCAATGATGCTTTTTCTGCATAATATGTTGGTTCTTTCGGGGCAAGCATAATAGCTGTTGATATATCTATCAAAGCTTGTTGGTAAAGTTTTGCTTTTACTTCTGCTTGTTCACGTATATAATAGAAATTAGCATTTACATTTCCGTTTACCAGAATTTCGTAGCGTGTGTAGTCAAAAACAGCTTGTCTGAAGCTGTCTGTCGTAACATAAGCTTCTGCACGTGCCAAGAAATACGGAGCTGCTTCTCTAAGTCTTAAAGTGTCTGTTGTTGTTATGGCACTGTCAAGCAGCGCTATAACCTCTTTCATTGGGGCTTTAAGCATTTGTTTGCATTGTGATGCGTTATAGAATAATTCCGGGTTTCTTATTGATGTCTTTGTCAGGTCCATAAACATGTCATAGGCTTTCTGATATTCGCCCTTTGCATATGTTATGAGTGCCTGTTGGTGCTGATATGATGGCTGAGGATTTATTGCATATGCTTTATTGATTTCCTCAAAAGCCTTGTCCAGATTCCAGGCCGCGTATGGTATGTCGCTCTTATAAACTTCTTTGTTGTATATTATTTTGCTGTAATTATAATGAGCCTCATCTTTGTTTTCAACCTTCTTGATGGCCGTTTCCATTTCTTTTTCAGCACTTTCAAAGTCATTTGCGTCAATGTATATTTGTGCTTGAGCTGTATAGCCGTCAACAGAAGTAGGGTATTGGTTTATGAAATCGCTGACTATAGCCGCATGTTTTATTGAGTCATTCGCTTGTGCCGCCATCATGAGTGTCAGAAGAGCCTGGCTCTTGTCTGTCGGCAATGATGGAGGTATGCCTATCTTTTTCATGGTTTCATCTTCAACAGAAAGTCCTGTTGTCTGCAGTTCTGTAATAAACTTTGCGTCTGTTGCGTGTATGTCTGTTGATGTAGTAGACGGTTGCATTATTCCAATAACTTGTCCTTCAGAATTAACAAAAGGGCAGGCATTTGTGTTTTCCGGAACAGCAAGTGAGAATATATAATATGAGTATTTATCCATAAACGTTTCTACGTTTTTTACAGTTGCAGCTGTTATTGTCGGTGATTTTTCTGCATATGATACAAGCCATGCCTGTGAGCCAGAAGCAGATGCAGATTGTGCAACATTCAGTGGAATAGTTTTGCCGTTGACCTTAAATTTTGCAACGTCATATATATCATTGACGCCCATTATTCTTTCTACATTCATTTCGCGTCCTTTGCTGTCTGTAACAATAGCTTTAGATGCTCCAATAAATGGCTTAAGGTCACTTATTGCTTCACCATTATTGCCGACAAACACACCATGGCTTGTTGAAAGAACTGTTCCGTCTGCGTTGTATGTTGTTAGTTTGAATACGGATTTTGCCGCATTCTTTACGGCTGAAGGCTGTGCTTTGCTGTTGCCGCATACACAAAGTATGATTAATGTTAAAATAACTCCTATCTGTTTCATCGTTTATAATGTTTTTAATAATTCTTTGGCATTGTTTATGGCTGCATCAGAAATTTCAGAGCCACTGAGCATCTGTGCGATTTCTTTTGTGCGTTCGTCCTTGCTTAAAATGAGCATGCGACTGCTCGTGCCATGTTCTGTTTCTTCCTTAAACACTTTATAATGAGTGGTTCCTTTTGCTGCAATCTGTGGCAAATGAGTAATGCTTATGACCTGACGGTTGGCCTTTCCCATTTCCTGCATTATATCACCCATCTTTTCTGCAATTTTCCCGCTAACTCCGGTGTCTATTTCATCGAATATTATTGTAGGCAGTTTCACAGCACCGCTTATCATTGCTTTAAGTGACAACATAACTCTTGCAATTTCACCTCCGGATGCAACCTGTGCTACAGGTTGTACAGGTGTGCTGGTATTGGCACTGAATAAGAATGATATCCGGTCGTGGCCATCCTCACTGATATTTTTGTTTTCGATTTTTATAGAGAATCTTACGTTAGGTATTCCTAAGGGTATGAGCCTGTTACGCATTTCCTGCTCAATCACTTTCGATGCTTTTGTCCTTATTTCAGTCAGTTCAGATGCTATGGCTTCACACTCCTTAAGTAAACGTGCTTCTTCTGATTTAAGCTTATCTAACTCTTCATCACAGTTGTCGATATTACTTATCTGTTTCTCCAGATTATTTTGTATATTAATGAGATCCGCAATATTGGACACATGATATTTTTGTTCAAGAGAATAGATTTTGTCAAGCTGACTGTTTATCTGTTCAAGTCTTGAGGGATCGAATTCGATATTGTCGGCTTCTGAATTTATTTCGTCAGATATATCTTTCAGTTCTATAAAACAGCTTTCCAGCCTGTCTGAAATAGAACTGATTTCAGGATATATGCTTGTTATGCCGATAATGGAGCGCGATGCTTCCTTCACTTTGTCAAGTACATTATTGTCTGATTCATATGAGTTTAGTGAAGTTCCGGCTGAATAGAGCGCTGTCTTTATCTCTTCTACGTGACTTAATTTTTCGCTTTCCCGCTCAAGCTCTTCCTGCATGCCGTCTTTCAGTTCAGCTTCTGTGAGCTCTTTTAGCTGAAAACGGATGTAGTCTTCATTTTTTTTATTTTCTTCAATTTCTTTGCATAGTCTGTCTACGGCTTTCTTTGCATCTTTATACGCATTGAAATGTTCCTTGTATTTTATAAGGAGTTCTCTGTCCTTGGCTATAATGTCGACTACGTTTAGCTGGAAATCTTCTTCGTTCAGCAAGAGGTTTTGATGCTGACTGTGTATGTCTATAAGCTGTTGTCCCAAAGTGCGCATTAGGTTTAATGCAACGGGGGTGTCATTAATGAAAGAACGTGTCTTTCCTGATGAGTTCAGTTCTCTTCTTAATATACAGTCGGTATCGTCAAAGTCGATATTGTTTTCTGTGAAAAAGTCCTGCATGTTATATCGGCTTATGTCGAAATGAGCCTCAATAACACATTTTGAACTATTTGATTTTATGCTTTTCACGTCTGCACGCTGTCCAAGAAGCAGATTTATAGCTCCTAAGATAATACTTTTTCCGGCTCCGGTTTCACCTGTAATGACCGAAAAGCCTGGATTGAAATGTATGTCAAGTGTATCAATCAGCGTAAAGTTCCTAATATATAACTGTTTCAGCATTTTATATTGAAATGAAATATATTATTTTTATTTTTTTATTTTCTCCCAATAACTGTTTTGCGAAGCATTTATAGAAAATAGAATCTCATAAACTGATTCTTTTTCTTTTTGTGTGCCTTTACCGTTATATATGTTTGCCAACTCATCTTTTTTGTAGTCCGTCCATATTTGCGGCAAGGTGCTCAAAGGTTTGTCTTCGTGTGCTTTTTTCAGATTTGTCTCGATTGTTGTTGTGATGTTTGTTCTTCCTCTTTCTACATTGTTGGCCATTTCGTCAAGGCCGCTGCGGTAATAGTCATATTGCAGCTGTCTGAAAGGTTTCATCGCTCCTTCCATGTAGTCATTAATGAATGCAAAGCGGTTTCTGTCATTCTCAAAAGCCTTCCATCCTGTAAAATTCAGATTCTGTGCATTATTTACAAGATTAAGGCATCTTTGCAGAATGTCCTCGCCACCCATAGGCGAGAAACTGTCAAGATTCATACCTATGATCAGATATGCGTAATAGGCAATAAGTGCTGTCAGTTGGTTGTCTATCTGTTCTTCGTTGAAGTTTAATTGGTCAAATTGTGCAAATTCAAAGTTAAAGTCGCCGTCTTTATTATTATATAAGGTTGAATTATATGCTGAGTTGTATACAGGCCTGTTGGCTTGAATTAGTGCCGTACATGTAAATAAATTTGATGATGCGTCGTATTTCGTCACAGTTATATTGAAGTTGCATATTATTCTTTCATTTTTCTGAAACTGCAACGATGTCCATTGTTTGTCATTGATAAACTGTTCCAGGGTTTGCTGCAGATTGTCGAAGACACTCGCATCAGTGCCTTGAATCTGATTATGGTTTATTGTTACTTTAGCCAGCAACTCCTGAGCATTTGTGCCTGCTGTGATAAACAACCAACTTATTATAAGTAATAGCAACCTCATTTTGCCTGTTATGATTATGACCTGTTTTTTTCAGTGAAAAGTTTTGTTAATTCATCAATGATATCTGCAGCAACGTACTTTTTGTTTTTCTTTTCAAATGTTTTTATTTCATTCTTTGTTATGATTTCAATTTGGTTATCATTGCTGCGGAATGTCGTTCCTTCATTGCGCGTTGAGTTTAATACGATAAAGTCGAGATTCTTCCTTTCCAGTTTACTTTTGGCATTAATTTCTTCATTGTTTGTTTCCAATGCGAAGCCAACCAAAATCTGTTCATCAGTCTTTATACGTCCTAGTTCTGCTGCAATGTCATTTGTTGGGCATAGCTGTATGTTAAGATTATCTTTTTCGCGCTTAATCTTATTTTCTGCGATAGATATAGGACGAAAGTCGGCTACAGCTGCACACAATATTGCGGCGTGGCAATCTTTAAACTCTGTGACGGCTGCATTATACATCTCGTTACAGCTTTCTACATTGATGCGTTTTATCTTTTTAGAGCATTCAATACCAACAGGTCCGCTTATTAATGTTACCTCAGCACCGCGTCTGCGGCATTCTTCAGCCATGGCAAATCCCATTTTCCCGCTAGAGTAGTTGCCGATAAATCTTACCGGGTCTATCTTCTCATAAGTCGGACCGGCTGTTATCATTATTTTTTTTCCCTTCAGCGTATCTTTGTTCTCATCAAAGAATTCATCAAGATATCTTACAATTTCTTCCGGCTCCTCCATTCTTCCCTTGCCTTCCAGGCCGCTTGCAAGGAAGCCGCTTTGCGGTTCAATGATGATATTGCCATATGACTGCAGACGCTTGATATTTTGTTGTGTTGAAGGGTGTGCGAACATGTCAAGGTCCATTGCCGGAGCGACAAACACAGGTGCTTTCATCGATAAGTACGTCGTTATAAGCATGTTGTCTGCTATTCCGTTGGCCATTTTTCCTATTGTACTTGCCGTGCATGGAGCAATCAGCATGGCATCGGCCCAAAGGCCAATGTCAACGTGTGAGTTCCATGTGCCGTCACGTTGAGAGAAAAATTCGCTGATGACAGGCTTATGCGTAAGTGCAGATAATGTTATTGGTGTTATGAATTCCTTTCCTGCCGGAGTTATAACGGTCTGCACCTCAGCACCTTGTTTTATAAGTCCTCTGATTATGAGGCATGCTTTATATGCTGCAATACTGCCTGTTATGCCAAGTACAATTTTCTTACCTTTCAACATGTTGTCTTTATATATGATATTGTGTTATTTTATTTCTTACCCTAGAGTTTATCGCTTGTTGAATTCTCTTAGGCGTATTCGTGTAAGCACTTGCTTGGTGTTGTATGTGAAGTCGCTGCTGAGCATCCAGCTGAAATATCCCGGGTCGCGGTTTAGTACTTCTGCAACACTCCATCCTTTGTATTTGCCAAAATTGAAAACTTCCTGCATACGTGGATTGCCGTCAGAATCTGTAAGGACATTTCCGTTGGCATCCTTCATTTCTTTCCAAATGATACGTCCTGCGAAATCAACGTTATTGTTGAGCTTTGAGAATTCTGCAAGCTCGTTCATGTCGTTGTTTAGCTGACGTTCAGGCTCTTCCTGTTTTCCGGGGGCATACATGTCGAGCTCTCCTTGCAGCACTCTGTATGTAGCTTCAGTATCCTGATCAGCTTTATGAGCCACAAAGTCGTCTTCCATCTTTCTGCCGCAATAGAATTTATATGCTGCTGCCAGATTTCGGCGTTCCATCTTGTGGAATATTGTCTGAACGTCAATCAGATTACATTTTGAAAAGTCAAAGTCGATGCCTGCGCGCAGAAATTCCTCGGCAAGCATAGGCACGTCAAAATGGTTTGAGTTGAATCCGGCAAAGTCGCATCCTTGAAACTTGTTTGCCAAATCTGTTGCAAGCATCTTGAATGTAGGAGCATTTGCTACGTCTGCATCTGTAATGCCTGTAATGTCCACAACTTCCTGCGGAATACTTCTTTCGGGGTTTACAAACTGGTTTGAGCGTTCCTCCTTACCGTCAGAATACACCTTAATATAAGAAATCTGTATAATTCTGTCTTTAACAAGATCAAGCCCTGTTGTCTCCAGGTCGAAGACAATCAGGGGCTTTGTAAGATTTAATTTCATTCTTCTGATTAATCGTTTAATAACATGGGCATGATAAGCATCAGTATATCTTCATTTTCAGGCTGTTCTGCCGGAAGTATAAGGCAGGGGCGACTTGGGTCTGCCAACTTTAATACAACCTCTTCACAGTCAAGATGACTTAATATTTCCATCAGTGAAGTACCCTTGAAGCCGATGTCCATTATGTTGCCGTTGTAGTCGCATACAATCTCTTCTTGTGCGCTTGTGTAGAAGTCAACATCTTCTGATGATATAACTACTTTGCCCATTTCGATATGCAGTCTTATCTGTTGGCTGCTGTCGCTTGCGAATGGTAGGACACGCTTTAAAACTCCTATAAGTACAAGTCTGTCTATCGTAAGCTGGTTAGGATTGTCTTGTGGTATTACGGAGTTGTAGTTCGGGTAGCGTCCTTCAATCAGTCGGCAAGATAACGTTCCGTCTGAGAATATGATGTTTGCATTGCGGTCATCAAATCTGATTATTATGTCATCATCATTTTTCTGCAGCACATTTTTTAATAATGTTGCAGGTTTCTTGGGCAAGATGAATGACAGAGGATTGCCTGACTTTATGTTCTTGCTCTTTGTCTTTACGAGTTTATGTCCGTCGCTGGCAACTATTGCCAATGTGTCTTGGCTCAGGTCGAAAAAGATACCATTCATCACCGGGCGCAGCTCTTCGTTGGCGGTTGCGAATATTGAGCGTGAAATATCGTTGTTAAGTGTTTTAGAGTCGATTATTATAGACGTCGCATTTTCGGGGAGTGACTGGAACTTTGGAAACTCTTCACCGCTCTGTCCTGTAAAGTTGTATACACCATTCTGATATATCACCTTTATTGCAAATGTCGTCATGTCAACATCCAGTGTCAGTGGCTGTTCCGGCAGCTCCTTTACGGCATCTAAAATAGTTTGGTTGTTGACTGCGAACACACCGCTGTCACATGTTTCGTCGAGTTGTATGTTCGTTGTCATAATGTTTTCGCTGTCTGATGCAGTTATTGTCAGATGATTGCCGTTTACCTCAAATAAGTAGCAATCCAATATAGGCAATGAATTTTTACTGCTGAACACTTTTGATAAAGCCGATAGGCGGCTGGCTAAAGCCGTGCTTGATATTGTAAGTCTCATTATTTAATATTATTATTCGTTTTATCTGCGTAATTAATAGGACACAAAAATACAAAAAAGCAAACTCTAAAACAAAAAAAACGTGTAAAAATTTCTTTATTTACGAGTATTTTAGTAATTTCGCAATTCAAAAAATAGAAACAAATAATATATAAAGAAATGGAGATTGAAGGAAAAATTATAGTTGTTCTTCCTGCAAGAGAAGGCGTTTCTGCCAGAGGAACACAGTGGAAATCACAAGACTATGTAATAGAGACTCATGAGGCTTATCCAAAGAAATGTTGCTTCAATGTTTTCGGTGCAGACAAGATACAAATGTTCAATATTCAGAGTGGTGAGGAATTGCGTGTAAGTTTTGATATTGATGCACACGAATATCAAGGCCGTTGGTTCAATTCTTTGCGTGCTTGGAAAGTGGAGCGTATTGATCCGAATGCAGCTGCTGCACAAATGAATGCTACACAGGGAATGCCTTATACAGCTCCGGTTGCTGCGCCTCAGGCTCCAGTATCAGCAGAAACTCAGCCGGCTTCAGAGGCTGCTCCTTTCCCGCCGCAGCAAGAAGGTGAGAGTGAAGATGATTTACCGTTCTAATTATATAACGGGTAAGGTGCATTTATGTTTATTGTGACTATATCTGTTTCAGATTCATTGATCAATAAACATGGGTGAGGTTAAGAACTTTATATCCGGGGATTTAGGTTAATGATTATTTATGAATGTAATCAACTTATTTGTTCTGTCCGGAATTAGATATTAAACGATAGGCATGGCATAAAATTTTATGTCATGCTTTTTGTTTTTATATAATGTCCTTTTTGTAAGGATATTTTGTCGTTTATTGTTGTTTTAAATGAATTTTGACGCTCTCAGATTTAATTATTTGTAATTGAGTCTTGTGTTTTGGACAAAAAGTAGTAAAATGTTATAATTTCAGTAATACGCTGATTGATAGAGCTTTATGCCGTTTAGACCATCGATGGATACTCCTTTTTATGCTAAAATCAATGCTTTAGCATTGCAAACTCAGTGGTTTTAGCTTGCAATTTGCCTGATTTTATAGCTCATAATCATTGTTTTATTCTCATAAATGGGTTGATTTTTTATGCTTAAATTCGAATAATGCAAATAAAAGTTAATAAATTGCGCGTATGTATAAGGTAAATTTAGAATTTATTATATGTTGATTTTCTAGATTGAAAAATATTTTTGTCCTGATTTTTTACTCTGAAATTGAAAGAGATTTGTTGATGATAATCATATATTAACTGATTCTGTTTTTATCGTATACCAGATGTCATAAAGTGCGGTCTTGGTACGCATATGTGAAGATTTTCTGATGTGTCAAAATATTGTGTGTTGTGTTTAAACAAAAAGAATGCTGGATTTATTTCTTAAATCCAGCATTCTTTTTTCATGTATATTAAGCATTCAGTTGCTTGATAACGTTATTATGTGCAACTTATTCTTTTATGTTAGGTTCTTCAAGTCCGAAGCCTTTCTTCTTGTCGAAAGCTTTAAGGGCGAAGCTTAGAATCAATGCCAGTACTCCTAATGATGCGAATATAAGCATCGGAACCAAGTAGCCGCCTGTAGCTTTCAGAGTCATACCTATTATAAGGGGAACGAAACATAGACCTATATTCTGTATCCAGAAAATAAGAGAGTATGCACTTCCTAAAATTACCGGGTCTATAATCTTCGGAACACTTGGCCATAATGCTGCGGGAACCAAAGAGAACGAAACGCCGAGAATTACTATAATGAGAAGTGCGAACCATTCGTTAGGATAGATTGGCAACAAGAATGCAAAGCTGAGGTGGCATGCTATCATTATAAGTGAACCGAGCATAAGCATTGTTGCGCCTTTTCCTTTGTGGTCAAGGAATGAACCAAGCACAGGAGTCAGTATCATTGCGAGAATCGGGAACCATCTGAACAAATCTGCTGCAGCTTCTTTCTCAATGTGCAGTGTTACTTCAAGATAGTTTGTTGCATATCTTTGGAACGGGAAGATTGCAGAATAGTAAAGTACACACAGTAATGCTACAATCCAGAACATCTTGCTGCTGAATATACGTCCGAGGTCGCTTACTTTAAATTCTTCAGTTGGTTCGTCTGAATTGGCCTCTCCAAGCTGTTTGTCCAGTTTTGCGTCCATTACGGAGAACACAATAAAGTTGATAAGGCCGATAATCAAAAGAACGGTACAGAATGCTATCGGTGCCACAACAGAGTTATCGAACTGTGTAGCAATTTTAGGTGAGACAGAGAATACTGCAAACACTCCAAGACGTGCAATAGCCATTTCAAGTCCCATTGCCAAGGCCATTTCTTTGCCCTTGAACCATTTTGCTATTGCTTTTGATACTGTTATACCTGCCATCTCACAGCCACAGCCGAACACCATGAAACCAAATGATGCCATTTTTGCACTTCCGGGCAGTGTTGTCCACCATGAGTCAAGCCAGCTGCACATGGCTGTTGCCTGGAACCAGTCGCTTACACCAATATATTTTATAGAGGCGCCTATAACCATTAATGATGTTGACAATATACCAGTGAATCTTATTCCGCACTTATCTAGGATGATACCTGCAAGGATAAGAAAACCACACACGTTAAGGATGTATTCCGAAGCCGCGTATGTTCCGAAAACTCCACTGTCCCAGCCTCTTTCTGATTCGATCAGCGACTGTAATGGCGACATTACGTCAACAAACATATAGGCAAAAAACATTGCCAATGCTATTAACACCAAAGCTGTCCAGCGCGCTGCGGCTGAATCATTCAGCTTTCTTTGAATTGCTTCTGTCATTGTTTTCTTTTATTTTTACTGTTAATTATTTCGGTGTTTAAATTATTTCAGCCAGCGGTCAAGCCAGTTGAAGAAAGTTCTTTGCCAAAGTACGCCATTTTGGGGCTTCAGCACCCAGTGGTTTTCATCGGGGAAAAGCAGAATCTCAGCAGGAATACCTCTCATGCGAGCAGCATTAAATGCACCCATACCTTGGTTCGCATTGATGCGGTAGTCTTTTTCTCCGTGAATACACAATATAGGTGTGTCCCATTTGTCTACAAACTTGTGTGGTGAGTTGGCATATGTTCTCTTTGCATTTTCTGTCATGTCCTTGTTCCAGAATGCATCATCATACTCCCAGTTGCTAAACCAAGCTTCTTCTGTATCAGTGTACATTGATTCTAGATTGAAAGCACCGTCATGAGCGATAAAACACTTGAAACGCTTGTTGTGATGTCCGGCAAGATAATATACGCTGAAGCCTCCGAAGCTTGCACCTACAGCACCGAGACGATCCTTGTCTACGAACGGAAGATTCTTGCATGCATCATCAATTGCACTTAGATAGTCATTCATGCACTGGCCAGTCCAGTCGCCTGAAATTTCCTCATTCCATTCACTGCCGAAGCCTGGCAGACCTCTTCTGTTAGGAGCGATTACAACATAACCGTTGGCTGCCATTATCTGCATGTTCCATCGGTAGCTCCAAAATTGTGAAACAGGGCTTTGCGGACCGCCTTCGCAGAACAGTAGGGTAGGATACTTCTTTGTTTCATCGAAGTGTGCCGGAAGTATGATCCAATACATCATGTCTTTTCCGTCTGTTGTCTTTGTCCAGCGCTGCTGAATTTTACCAAATGTCATCTGATCATACAGATGCTTATTTTCAAATGTTATTTGTTCAACTTTTGCTGTCTTTTCTTTTTTGCCAGGAGTTACTATGTATAACTCAGATGCTTGAGACATGCTGTGTCTCTCTGCTAGCAGTTTTTTGCCGTCATTAAGCATCTGAACTGAGCCATAATCATTCCAACCGTCTGTAAGTTGCATTACATTGCCCTTAAGATTGGTCTGATATATGTTCTCACAACCATGCCAAATGCCGAGGAAATATAACGTTTTTGAATCTGCAGACCAGCAGAAATCATCGACATTAGAGTCGAATGACTCTGTTGTATATGTTTTTTCTCCAGTTTTTAGGTTATAGACACAAAGTCTGTTACGGTCGCTTTCATATCCGTTGCGTGCCATGCTTAACCATGCGACATATTGGCCGTTGGGAGAGAATTTTGGATTTACGTCATATCCAGGGTTGTTTTTAAGATTTTCTTCAGAGTTAACAGCCTGGTTTTTCATAGACTTTGTCATGTTGATTTCTGGCTCTTTGTAATTTGCAGGCTTGCAAATATTTACAGTCTGTTTAGACTCTATATTATAAAGGTATATATCTGTGTCAGTTGAAATTGCATAATTTATTCCTGTCTTCTTTCTTGAAGTATATGCAATTGTTTTTGAGTCAGTGCTCCATGCTAGCTGCTCTGCACCTCCGAAAGGCTTAACAGGACATTCGTATGGTTCACCTTTCATTATATCAGTGCCTTCTCCAATGCCGTTTGACGTTACTTCAGCCAGATAAGGGTGGGGGATAGATTCAACATATTCATCCCAGTGTCTGTAATTCATATCTGTGATGACTCTTCCTGTTGTTAAAGGTAAGTCTTCCGGCTTTTCTTTTATAATTCCATGGTAAGGGATTTGTTTGATAAGTATAACATACTTTTCGTCAGGAGAAAATTTAAATCCGTCAATACCTGTTTTGTCGTTTGTAAGTTGCTTTCTGCCGCTTCCGTCAGGATTCATTTCCCATATTTGGCCGTCACATAAAAAAGCAATTTTCTGACCGTCTTTTATCCATACTGCATCCGTCTCACTTTTTGCAGACGTAGTCAGCATTTTGTTATTCTTTCCATCAGAATCCATAATGTAGATTACCTGATGGCCTTTGTTTTGTTTTACACTGTAATAACCTACTTGGTAGATAATGTGTTTTCCATCTGGCGAGGCCTGTGCAGTGCCGATTCGACCCATTGCCCACAGAGCCTCTGGTGTCATTAGATCACTTTGTAAGGTGATGTTACTTTTACCGATGAAGCTCGCATTTTCTTGTGCGTTAACCGAACTACAACAAATTGAAAGTGCGGTTGCTAAGATTGTTGCTTTGTTCATAAATTTAGTGTTTTTAGAATATAGGGGCATACTTTTGCATGCCCCTATTAATTTATAAATGTGTTTTTTCCTATTTTCTCATTTTGTCTTGTGTCTCGCGTTGGCGTTTTAACTCCTCTGCCTGTTTTTGCATGGCTTCGAGTCTTGCCGCCAAGCCGCTCATCTTTTTAGGATTATTCTTGTTTTCCTGATATCTTGCTTCAAGAATACTCAACAATTTTTCATCGTTTGTAGTCTTGCGCAAAGTCCACATGATGGCAGCACTGAAGAACAAAGATACAAAGTAATAGAAGTTAAGGCCTGATGAATAGTCGTTGAACATGAAGAAGAACATAACTGGCATAAGATAAGTCATCCATTGCATCATCTTCATTTGTTCAGCCTGAGCTCCGACCATCTGGTCTTTCTGCTGACGTATTGTCATTATTGAATACAAAACGTTTGCTACACAGAATAGAATACATGTTAAACTCAGGTGATCACCTATGAGCCATATGTTGTTATGCCATTCGATTATCGGATCGTATGTTGACAAGTCACTTATCCATAAGAAACTTTCACCACGTAGCTGTATCGCATTGGGGACAAAGTTGAACATGGCAATCCAGATAGGCATCTGTATTAACATTGGGAGACAGCCGCTTAATGGACTTACACCATATTTGGCGTATAGTGCCATCATTGCCTGCTGCTTCTGCATCTGGTCTTCAGGCTTGTTGTATTGTTTGGTCGCTTCTTCAAGTTTTGGTTTTAAAACTCTCATCTTTGCTGAAGACATGTAGCTCTTCTTGACCAAAGGATAAGTTATTACCTTAAGTAAAAGGGTGATCAATATAAGGACAATACCCATATTGATGTTCAAGCCTGTAAGCCAGTCGAACACGTATAAGGTGAACCAACGGTTAATTATACGGAACAAAGGCCATCCAAGATATACCAAGCGGTGAAGCTCTAAATCTTTGTTGAATGTGCTTTCTTTTTCAATCTTTTGCAACAGTCTGAAGTCGTTGGGACCATAATAGAATTCAAGTTCAGTTGAATTATTGCCTGTTGGGTCAAATGATGTCTTGACCTTTGCACCATATTGTTTCAGGTAGCCAGAACCTTTTTCCTGTGGAATGCTTGTCATTAATGAGTTTGTTCCCAAGTCGTCCTTTGCAATCATTACTGCACTGAAGAACTGGTTCTTGAAGGCAACCCAGTCGATGGCGTCTTCTATTTTCTCATCAACCTTTTCACTTGTCTCGCTAATATAGTCAGTACCTCCATCCGTGAAATGATAAGTAAGAGATGCATACCGGTTTTCAAAGGTAAAACCCTTTTCTTGTTGGCGGCAGTGGTCTGTCCATTCGATGTCAAGTTTGTTGTAGTTTGGTGAGAAAAGGCCGCTCATTCCATTTGCTTTTAAAGAGAAATGTAGCAGATAGTTCTTGCCAAGCTTATAATTCATTACTAAGGATCTTCCATTAGAGCCAACAGCAGTCATTGTAACTGTTGAGTCTGTAATGTTTGAAGGTGTAAAGTATAGATCGCTTGTTATGATATTTGTTTCTTTACCTTCAAGCATGAATTTTAAAGACTGATCTTTACTGTCAAAAAGAGTAAGGTCTTTATTGCCCTTGTTATCTTTAAAGTCCTTTATTACAGCTTTTTCAACAGTACCGCCTTTTGTGCTGAGTGTAAGCTCTAATTTTGAATTCTTCAAAATAATGTTTTGAGCTTTACCGCTTAACGACTTATAGAAAACAGCTGTAGTATCTGCATTCACATTATTTTGTGCATTCTGATTAGAGGCTTGTGCCTCAGCGTTACGGCTTTCTTCGGCTTTTTTCTTTGCAAGAGCTGTTATCGAGTCTTGCATACGTTGTTTGGCAATATCTTCTTCGGATGGTTGAGTATACCAGCTGAAGCCGATTAGCAGAGCAGCGATGAGAACAAAGCCAATGATTGTATTCTTATCCATCTTTTGTTTCTCTCTATGGTGTTATTCTTATTCTTTTACCTTATAATAATATATCAATTTTTGCTTTTTTTGTTCTCTATAGCCTTTTTGATAAAATCAAGGAACAGCGGATGTGGATGAAGTACTGTGCTTGAATATTCCGGATGGAATTGTGTGCCGATATACCATTTCAATCCTGGTATTTCAACTATTTCAATCAGGTTGCTTTCCGGATTACGGCCAACACACTTCATTCCTGCTCTTTCGTATTCTTGTTCGAAATCGTTGTTAAATTCATAACGATGACGATGACGCTCCTGGATATATTCTTTCTTATAGATATCGAATACGCGTGAGCCTTGTTTCAAAATACACTCATAAGCACCAAGTCGCATCGTGCCGCCCATGTTTGTGATGTTCTTCTGGTCTTCCATAATATCAATGACATTATGTTCTGTCTTCTCGTCCATCTCTCGACTGTTGGCATCTTCGTATCCAAGAACGTTACGTGCAAATTCAATTACCATCATTTGCATACCCAGACATATACCGAATGTTGGAATGTCATGTGTACGTGTGTAATGTGCGGCGACAATCTTTCCTTCTATTCCTCTTTGACCGAATCCCGGGCAAATAACAATGCCGTCCATATCTTTAAGCTTTTCGGCAACATTGTCTTCTGTAATCTTTTCGCTGTTTATGAATGTCGTTTTGACTTTGTAATCGTTATATGTTCCTGCCTGTGACAGACTCTCAAGGATACTCTTGTATGCATCCTGCAGGTCATATTTTCCAACAAGTCCGATATTTACGATTTCTGTTGCTTTATGTCTACGCTCCAAGAATGAACGCCATGGACCTAATGTCGGTGTTTCACCAACAGGTTCGCCCATTTTGCGCAATATCGTTTCGTCAAGCTTTTGTTCCTGCATCCTTACCGGAACTTCGTATATTGTCGGCATGTCGACACTTTGTACTACTGCGTCAGCGTCAACATTACAGAAGTTTGCAACTTTCTTTCTGATATTGTCGTTTATTGGATGCTCGGTTCTTAACACAAGGATATCCGGCTGGATACCAACGCTTTGCAGCTCTTTGACTGAGTGCTGAGTCGGCTTTGTCTTTAATTCTTTGGCTGCAGCCAAATAAGGAATATAAGTAAGATGGACACAAAGAGCCCTCTTGCCAAGTTCCCATTTTAGCTGTCTGATACTTTCTAAGAAAGGCAAGCCTTCAATATCTCCTACTGTACCTCCGATTTCTGTAATTACGAAGTCATAGTTGTTCTTCTTGCCAAGCAACATTACGTTGCGCTTTATTTCATCTGTGATATGGGGGATTACCTGTATTGTCTTTCCCAAATAGTCGCCACGGCGCTCTTTGTCTATGACGGCCTTATATATACGGCCTGTTGTAAGGTTATTGGCTTTGGTTGTCTGAATACCGGTAAAACGTTCGTAATGTCCGAGGTCAAGGTCTGCCTCGTGGCCATCCACTGTTACATAACATTCGCCATGTTCATAAGGGTTTAGCGTACCCGGGTCAATGTTGATGTATGGGTCGAACTTTTGGATTGTGATGTTGTATCCTCTGGCCTGAAGAAGTTTGCCTATTGATGACGATATTATTCCTTTTCCAAGAGAGGAAGCTACACCGCCGGTAACGAATATATACTTTGTCTCTGCCACGATTATAATATTTTGGTTATTTATTAATACTAATATACAAGGTGCAAAATTAAGAAAAAATGCTGATATGCCAAAATTATAATCTCTTAATTTTAATAGTTTCGTGTGTGTTGAAAAAAACAGCCATTAATGTTCTGTTTTTGAATATTAATACTAACTTTGCACGCAAAAAGTGCTAAAAGTATGAAACATAAGCAAATATTGATATTGATAATCTTGGAGTTCTTCTGTGCGGTGTCTTGTTTCGGAGCGCCTATTAAGCATCATAATGGCCGAAACATAAGCAGAGATTCTTTCATCGTAGCTTCGTATATTGATTCGCTTAAAGCGTGTAAAGTCCATATGGATTCTTTAATGTATGCAGCTGATACTTTGGATGATGATGCAGGATCTGATGCCCGCTTTTTCCGCGTTTTTGCTCCTCTGACATTTTATTATTCTGTAGCTGGTCATACTTTTAGCATTAATGATAAGTACAAGGGTGTTGATGATGTGAGCAGCGCTATTGACGATGCGTTGATGTCTGTTTATGTTAATCATCCGGAATATGTCGTAAATACGGAAAGTGACTTAAGCAAAATAGGCTCTTTGCATGAAGAGATAACTTCGCCAATACGTCATAAGGTTGATTATTCTAGGGAAGAGGCTTCCGCACCGGATGTAAGCCTTGATACTCCTGTTGAAATTGTCATAGAGAAACCGAACTTTTGGACTTTTGGCGGTGACTACTATTTGCAGTTCCTGCAAAATTATGTCTCAAGTAACTGGTATAAAGGTGGTGAAAGCAATTATTCAATGGTTGCAAGTACCACGCTACAAGCGAATTACAATAATAAACAAAAGGTTAAGTTCGAAAATAAACTTGAGCTTAAATTAGGATTCCAAACCTCAAGCGGAGACACCCTGCATAACTTTAAGACTACAGAGGACCTTATAAGATATACGGGCAAATTGGGACTTCAGGCAAGCAAGAATTGGTATTATACATTGCAGCTTATCGCATATACCCAGTTTATGCGTGGCTATAAGAGCAACGATCCTGAGGTATATTCAGATATTTTATCGCCGTTGAATATAAACTTATCTTTGGGTATGAGCTATTCGGTAAACGCTTTTAACGGAAAACTAACAGGATCTTTGCAGATGGCTCCTGTTGCATACAACTTCAGATATGTCGGACGAAAATCGCTTGCAACAAGATATGGACTAGAGGAAGGTTCGCATACAATGAACGATGTGGGTTCTGAATGTACGATAGATTTGACATGGGCTTTTTCGGATTTGATTAAATGGAAGACCCGTCTTTATGGTTATACGACTTATGAACGAACTGAAGTAGAGTGGGAAAACACTTTTACATTCCAGTTTAATAAATATATCTCGACAAATATCTTCATATATCCGAGATTTGACGACGGGTCGTCAGTGCGCCATGATGACTATGGATATTGGCAGTTTAAAGAATATGCCTCAATAGGTTTTGCATATTCATTTTGATGTGAATAAGGTTAGTGATGAATATTCTTATGATATAATGATAATAAATAAGGGAGCATTGAGCTCCCTTTCTTATTTATTTTGCTTCTTCCATTGTGCCTTCTACATATAAGCGCACAATTTCATTCTTTGCGTTAGACTTTATTGTGATTGATTTCTTAAAATGTCCAGGAAATTTGCCTTTGCCGTTGTATGTCACTGTCACTGTTCCCTTTCCGCCTGGAGCTATTGGGGCTTTAGTGTATGATGGAACTGTGCATCCACAGCTCGCCATTGCTTGGTTTATTACGAGTGGGGCGTCTCCCACGTTGGTAAAGTTAAATGTACACTTTTGTACGGGATTACTTTCTGAAAATTTGCCGAAATTATAAGTTTGCTTGTCAAACTTAATTTCTGCTGTCTTTTGTGCTGCTGCATTGCTTATGCAAAGTATCAGCAACATTGAAATGAATAGGATCTTTTTCATTTTTATTCGGTTAAAATAATTTTTTGCAGCAAATTTACATCTTTTTTTTATAAAATATATAATCGATGATTTATTTTGTGTTAATTAATTATGATTTGATTGTAAGATTATATTCAAACTCGTTTTGTAATATAATTTTGTCAAACGGGGTAGTTGGCTGCATGTTTTATGGGCATGCCATTTCGTGCCTGTTTTTATCAGTTCTAGGATAAAGGGGAAATATCTTTAATTGTTTTGGTTTGGGATGATTGCGCGATTATTCGTTTTAGCCTTAATTTGTAAATTGTATTTTTGTGTCTGGTATGGTAAAATTTTATTACTGATTTAGTGCTGTTATTTTGCAAAAAGTTTTCTCTAAAATAGAAAAAGCATCGTAACATAAATTAAATGTTGATGGACGTTCTTCGTGTTTTTATAACCTTTTTTATTGCTTTCGTGGTCGAAGTCTGTGTGATGTTATTGTTTTTAGGCGTAAATTCATTGTTTTTTATCGGTTAAAGCATTGCTTTTGTGTCCTGAAACCATGCTTTTTGCTGTGTAAAAGGGCATGTTTTGTATTGGAGAATGTATCAGGTAATTAGATGTTCTGTGTTAACCCATTGATATGTAGTGAAATACGAAAAATGAGGTTTTCGCTATTTTCTAAAGGAAATACATTCATGTAAAAAATAATGGCGTTTTCAGAGGCTTTTAATCAAAAAGTTTTCTGTTTTTTTAATGCATTTATTATAATTGTCAGAGGGATGTTTGGGAGTTGCTCGCTAGTTTGCAATTTTGAATTTTTTGGCTGATAGTGCTTCGTATTTGTTCCTCTAAAAGTTGGAGATTTTTTGTGTTCTTCATCTTAAAAAGAATTATCTGTATTAGCCGGTGAACGGATACCAGCTCGGTTTAAACAGTTGAATTTTATACTATCATAGAGTGTAATTTTACTTTTAGCCATTTAAAATTTGTTCATTCGGTCATTTTTTGTACTTTTGCATCATAATTAAAGTAATTTGTAAGTTTATGTATAGAACAAATACATGTGGGGAATTGCGCTTGTCTGATGCTGGCAAGACAGTTACTCTGGCCGGATGGGTTCAGCGCATCCGTAAAATGGGCGGAATGACATTTGTCGATATCCGTGACCGATATGGTATTACACAGCTTGTCTTTAATGAAAACGACAATGTTGAGCTGTGTGCTGCAGCCAACAAACTTGGACGTGAGTTTTGTATACAGGCTACAGGACTTGTAAACGAACGCGAGAGCAAGAACAAGAATCTGCCTACTGGTGATATAGAGATTATCGTCTCTGAGATGAATGTCCTGAGTGAAAGCATCACGCCGCCGTTTACAATAGAGGATAATACAGATGGTGGTGATGATATAAGAATGAAATATCGCTATTTGGACTTGCGCCGTTCATGCGTCCGCAAGAATCTTGAACTGCGCCACCGTATGACAATATTGATACGCAACTTCTTGGATTCGAAAGATTTTATTGAGGTTGAGACACCTATATTAATAGGTAGCACTCCTGAAGGTGCACGAGATTTTGTTGTGCCTTCACGCATGAATCCAGGACAGTTCTACGCATTGCCACAAAGTCCGCAGACTCTGAAGCAGTTGCTTATGGTGAGCGGATTTGACAGATACTTCCAGATAGCAAAGTGTTTCCGTGACGAAGATCTTCGTGCCGACCGTCAGCCTGAGTTCACACAGATAGATTGTGAGATGTCTTTTGTTGATCAGGATGATGTTATCAATCTTTTTGAAGATATGGCACGCCACTTGTTTAAGGAAATACGTGGTGTGGAATTACCGGCCAAACTCCAGCAAATGACATGGCATGAGGCAATGCGCAGATTTGGAAGCGATAAGCCAGACTTGCGTTTTGGAATGGAATTCGTTGAACTAATGGATACTCTAAAGGGCACAGGCTCGTTCGAGGTGTTCAATAGTGCAGAATATATTGGCGGAATCTGTGTGCCGGGCTGTGCTTCTTATACAAGAAAGCAGATAGATCAGCTGACTGATTTTGTCAAGAAACCGCAAGTTGGCGCTAAAGGACTTGTTTGGGTTAAGTTTAATGAAGACGGTTCTGTAAAAAGCAGCATAGATAAGTTCTATGATGCAGATGTCTTGCAGAAACTTAAAGAAGTGATGGGTGCAGGTAATGGTGACCTGGTATTGATTCTTAGTGGTGATAATGCAAACAAGACACGTGTTCAGCTCTGTAGTCTTAGATTGGAAATGGGCGATAGGCTTGGCTTGCGTGACAAGAATAAATTTGAATGTCTGTGGATTATTGACTTCCCGCTGTTTGAGTGGAGCGATGAGGAACAGCGCCTGATGTCTACTCATCATCCGTTTACAATGCCAAATCCTGATGATATTCCATTATTGGAAGAGCATCCGGAAAGAGTGCGTGCTAAGGCGTATGATTTCGTTTGCAATGGTATTGAACTGGGTGGAGGAAGCCTTCGTATCCATGACGGACGTCTGCAAGAGCGTATGTTTAAGATATTGGGCTTCACGCCGGAGCGTGCGATGGCTCAGTTCGGCTTCTTGATAAATGCATTTAAGTATGGCGCACCTCCTCATGCAGGATTGGCTTTTGGACTTGACCGTTTTGTTTCTGTAATGGCAGGATTAGACAGTATACGTGATTGTATTGCGTTCCCGAAGAATAACAGTGGACGTGATGTCATGTTGGATGCACCGTCTGCTCTTGATGAGAAACAGCTGGATGAGCTGCAGATAAAGGTTGATTTAAGTCAAGAAAATTGATATTAAAAAAGCACTTAATGTGTTGAATACGATTTTTCTTGATAAAATTTTTAATAATTTGAATAAAATCACTATATTTGCATCGAGAATTTGAAAAGATTGTATGTCTTTTAGACATTGTCGATCTTAATGTGTTTTACTTGAATTATGACAGAGAAGAACGTAAGTGTAAGAAAGACAGCTGCAACAAAAGCTGTTGAGAAGAAAGCAGCACCGAAGAGAAGTACTGCAAAGAAAGTTGAATTAGAGATTAATGCAGAAACAGTAGGATTTAAGGCTGGCGATGTATATCAGGCCTTAGCTACAGCTGAAAAGCCCTTGAGCGTTGCTGAGATTGCTAAAGCAGCTAAAATTACCACAGAAGAGACTTTGCTCGGTATGGGCTGGCTCTTTAAAGAGGGTAAGATAAAAGATGCAGAGAACAAGATTACATTAGCTTAATCTGTAGAAAGAATATTTAAAAAGGGCTGGTAATATTTTCTTACCGGTCCTTTTTTATTATCATAATACTATGAGCTACGACCGCGATATCATCTTTATTCTTAACGAGGCCGGGCCTAAAGGCTTGAGCGTGAAAAAGATAGCAAGGCATGTCTATAATCATAACAACGGATTCTTCAATGTCGTGTCGTTTGAAGACGTCTACCGTTATGTTTCGTCATATTTGATCCGTACAAGTAAAGTGCCTGATTCTATTATTGAGAAGACAGATGAGCGTGGAGTGTATCGCATCAATAATTCTTCTAAAATGTCTCTTCAACTGCAATTTGAATTTTGTGATGACGAAGAAAAAGAAGAGCCTGAAAATAAACATGAAGACTTGTCTTTGTCATTATTTTAAGACACTTTAAGATACAAAAAAATCATAAATTCAAGGGAAATGCATTTCTAAATCGTCTTTAATATAAAAAGTATTTTTATTATGTCTGGTAGATATTTGTTAGGTTTTGATGTCGGAAGCTCTTCAGTAAAGGCATCTTTAGTAGATTCAGATAGCGGCGTATGTGTCGCATCAGCATTTTATCCAGAAAAGGAAGCACCTATCATAGCCGTGAAATCTGGTTGGGCTGAACAAGATCCTCAAATGTGGTGGGATAATGCAAAACTCAGCTTGAAAAAGGTTATGGCAGATTCATCTGTTAAAGGTGAAGATATTAAGGCAATTGGTATATCTTATCAGATGCATGGCCTTGTGTGTGTTGATAAGAATCAGAATGTATTGAGGCCTTCTATAATTTGGTGTGATTCTCGAGCTGTGCCTTATGGTGAAAAAGCTTTTGAAAATATAGGACCCAAAGAGTGTCTTGGCCATTTGCTTAATTCGCCGGGTAATTTTACGGCTTCTAAGCTTGCGTGGGTGAAAGAGAATGAACCGCAGCTGTTCGAGAAGATATATAAGATAATGTTGCCTGGTGATTACATCGCAATGAAACTGAGCGGTACTATTAATACTACCATCAGCGGATTGAGTGAAGGCATGTTATGGGACTTTAAGAATAAAAAAGTTGCAAAATTCCTGTTGGATTATTTCGGCTTTGATGAAAGCTTAATAGCTGACATTGTGCCGACGTTTAGTGTTCAGAGCGAAGTCTCAGAGGCCGCTGCAAATGAATTAGGCTTGAAGGCTGGAACACCTATTAGTTATAGGGCGGGTGATCAACCTAATAACGCTCTTAGCCTTAATGTGTTTAACCCGGGTGAAATTGCGTCTACAGCTGGTACTTCAGGTGTCGTTTATGGCGTTTTGGGCGAAGCTAATTATGACATTAAGAGTCGAGTTAATACTTTTGCCCATGTTAATTACCAAAAGGATATGGAACGTCTTGGCGTTTTGTTGTGTATTAATGGAACAGGAATATTAAATGCTTGGATGCGCCGGAATGTTGCACCTGAAGGAATTTCATATTCAGATATGAATGATATGATGGCAAGTGTTCCGGTAGGAAGTGATGGTATAACAATCATTCCTTTTGGTAATGGAGCTGAGCGTGTGCTTGAGAATAAAGAGATCGGCTGCTCTATCCATGGCGTAAATTTCAACAAGCATGGCAAAGCCCACCTGATGCGTGCAGCTCAGGAAGGTATTGTCTTCAGTTTCTGTTATGGTATGGAGGTAATGCAGCAGATGGGTATGGATATACATAAAATACATGCAGGTAAAGCCAATATGTTCTTAAGTGAGTTGTTCCGTAATACCTTAGCTGGTGTTAGTGGCGCTACAATAGAACTTTATGAAACAGACGGAAGTGTAGGAGCTGCCAAGGGAGCCGGTATGGGTTGTGGCATATATAAAGATCATGATGAAGCTTTTGCTACATTGAAGAAGTTGGCCGTTATAGAGCCGGATGAAAAACGACGTGCTGAATATTTGCAGGCTTATTCATTATGGAAAGAGACTTTATTGCAACAAATTAATCATTGATTAGTAATTTCGAGATATAATTATTTAGGTTTAATAAATTAATAAATAACGGTTATGGTAAAAGAGTATTTTCCGCAGATAGGAAAAATTAAATTTGAAGGTAAGGATAGTAATAATCCTTTAGCTTATCATTATTATGATGCTGAAAAAGTAATAATGGGTAAGAAGATGAAAGATTGGTTGAAGTTTGCAATGGCTTGGTGGCATACATTAGGCGCAGCAAGCGGTGACCAGTTTGGTGGCGGAACACGTACATATGCATGGGATGAAAAAGCTGATGCAGTTGAGCGTGCTAAGGACAAGATGGATGCCGGATTTGAAATAATGGACAAACTTGGCATAGAATATTTCTGCTTCCATGATGTTGACTTGGTTGACGAGGGTGAGACTATCGAGGAATATGAAGCTCGTATGAAGGCAATCACTGATTATGCTCTTGAAAAGATGAAGGGCACAAATATCAAATTGCTGTGGGGTACTGCAAACGTTTTTGGTAATAAGAGATACATGAATGGTGCTGCAACTAATCCTGACTTTGATGTTGTTGCACGTGCCGCTGTGCAGATAAAGAACGCTATTGATGCAACAATAAAGCTTGGAGGTGCTAACTATGTATTCTGGGGTGGTCGCGAAGGCTATATGAGCCTTTTGAACACTCAGATGCAGCGTGAGAAAGAGCATCTTGCAAATATGCTGAAAGCTGCTCGTGATTATGCTCGCTCAAAAGGATTCACAGGAACATTCTTGATTGAACCTAAACCAATGGAACCGACAAAGCATCAGTATGATGTTGATACAGAAACTGTTATCGGATTCCTCCGTGCACATGGTCTTGAAAAAGATTTCAAGGTTAATATTGAGGTAAACCATGCAACACTTGCAGGTCATACATTTGAGCATGAGCTTGCTGTTGCTGTTGACAATGGTATGCTTGGAAGCATTGATGCTAACCGTGGTGATAATCAGAACGGATGGGATACAGACCAGTTCCCAATTGATAACTGGGAGCTTACTCAGGCAATGATGCAGATTATTCGTAATGGCGGATTAGGAAACGGTGGTTCTAACTTTGATGCTAAATTGCGTCGTAATTCAACAGATCCAGAGGATATCTTCATTGCTCATATCAGCGGAATGGATGCTATGGCCCGTGCTTTGGAGAATGCAGCAAATCTGATTGAGAACTCTCCAATTTGTGACATGGTTAAGGAGCGTTATTCTTCATTCGATTCTGGTAAGGGTAAGGAATTTGAAGAAGGCAAACTTTCTCTTGAGGATATTGTAGCATATGCAAAAGAGAAGGGTGAGCCAAAGCAGACTTCTGGCAAGCAGGAGTTGTATGAAACTATTGTTAGCTGGTATTGCAAATAAATATTGAATTAATAGATGTTGTGCAGACGATATAAAACGGCTGCACAACATCTATTGGCGTATTTAATGTCAGTGTAGATAAGCTCACTTGTCTAAATTGACGACACCGCAAAGAAAAATCCATATCAACATTCAGTGCTGATATGGATTTTTATTTTGTTTCTACCTATTGTCTTGCCAATCTATATTGGTAAACTTATTCCTTATAAGGAAATATGGCTATTTATAAATTCAGTTTTTATGATTGATGCAAATTCCTAGTTTGTACCATTCGTAAAGCTTGTGGATGCCCTCATCTATCTCTATTTTATGATGCCATCCAAGATCGTGCAGTTTTGTAACATCTGTAAGCTTTCTTGGGGTTCCGTCTGGTTTTGTCGCATCCCATAATAGTTGTCCTTTAAAGCCAATTTCATGCATTACTTTTTCTGCAACATCACGTATGCTTATTTCTTTGCCTGTGCCGACATTAATGTGACAGTTTCTGATTTCTTTATCATTAGGCGAGTATGTGTCTTTGAAATCTACGTTTAATAAAACATAAACGCTTGCGTCTGCCATTTCTTCACTCCAGAGAAATTCTCTCATTGGACTTCCTGTGCCCCATAATGTTACGGCCTGTGGCGTTATTCCGAATTTATCAAGAATATTTAGTATTTCCTCATTCGTGTTTTGTCCACATACTCCTTCAACAGGTCTTAAGTTTAAGTCTTTACGAACTGCTTCCCAATTGTTTTCGTTAAGACATTTTGCCAAATAAATTTTACGTAACATAGCAGGCAGAACATGACTATTTTCAAGATGGAAGTTGTCGTTTGGACCATAAAGGTTTGTCGGCATTACTGCAATGTAATTGCATCCATATTGCAGACTGAAACTTTCACACATTTTTAAACCCGCAATCTTTGCTATTGCATATGGCTCGTTTGTGTATTCAAGTTCAGATGTCAGCAGGGCATTTTCCTTCATGGGCTGTTGTGCCATTTTGGGGTAAATGCATGTACTTCCTAAGAACAACAATTTTTTAACATTGTGCTTGAAACTTTCGCCAATGACATTTTGTTGTATTTGAAGATTTTGATAGATGAAGTCTGCCCTGTAATTAAGGTTGGCCATGATGCCTCCAACATGTGCAGCTGCTAACACTACAGCTTCTGGACGTTCTTCGTCAAAAAATCTTTTAACAGCAACTGGGTCAAGTAAGTCTAGTTCCTTATGCGTGCGTCCAACCAGATTATTATACCCCCTTTGCTTAAGATTATTCCAAATTGCAGACCCCACTAGTCCGTGGTGGCCTGCAACGAATATTTTTGTATTTTTGTCTAACATCTTTATTCTGCCATTTGTGCTTTGATATAGAGTTTTTTCACAAACTTCATATCGTGTTGTACCATTATTCTTATTAATTCATGGAATGATGTTTTTGTTGGATTCCATCCGAGAATCTTTTTTGCCTTTGCCGGATTTCCTAATAGTTGGTCTACCTCACACGGGCGGAAGTATTTTGGGTCAACTTCAACTATTGTCTTGCCAGTCTTGGTGTCAATACCTTTTTCGTTGACACCTTCACCTTCCCAACGGAGTTCTATGCCTGCTTCTTTGAATGCTAATGTACAGAATTCTCTTACAGTGTGCATTTCTCCTGTAGCAATGACAAAGTCGTCCGGCTCTGGTTGCTGTAGAATGAGCCACATACATTCAACGTAGTCGCGTGCATATCCCCAGTCTCGTTGTGCATCAAGATTGCCGAGATACAATTTGTCCTGGAATCCTTGAGCAATACGGCAGGCTGCAAGAGTTATTTTTCTTGTAACGAAGTTTTCTCCTCTGCGTTCACTTTCATGGTTGAAAAGAATACCATTGCAACAATACATATTATAGCTTTCGCGATAGTTTTTCATAATCCAGAAACCATAGAGTTTGGCTACAGAATACGGAGATCGGGGGTAGAATGGGGTTGTTTCAGTTTGCGGCACTTCCTGAACTTTTCCATAAAGTTCAGATGTTGAAGCCTGATATATTCGGCATGTCTTGTCTAGTCCGCAAATGCGTACTGCCTCAAGCAGTCTTAATACGCCTACAGCATCTGTATCTGCTGTATATTCTGGAACATCGAAAGAAACTTTAACATGACTTTGTGCCGCTAGATTATATATTTCGGTTGGTTTGATTTCTGCAATTATACGTATTAATGATGACGAGTCGGTCATATCAGCCCAATGCAGGTTTACAAGTCTTGATTTCTTCATGTCTCTTACCCATTCATCCAGATATAGATGTTCAATACGTCCGGTATTGAATGAAGACGAACGGCGGAGCAGTCCATGAACTTCGTATCCTTTTTCAATTAGAAATTCGGCAAGGAAAGAACCGTCCTGACCGGTTATACCGGTAATTAATGCAATCTTTTTTTCCATTTTAATCTTTTGTGTCTTTAATTATTTATTGTCGCTTGAAAATTGTTTTATACGCTGTTCTTCAGACAACTTGCAAATTAAAAGCTTGTTTCCGTCGTCTGCAACAATGTATCCGTCTAGTCCTTGAATAACTACTTTCTTTTTGTCTAGAGTATGTACGATGCAGTTGTGGGTATCAAAAAGCGAGACATTTTCTCCAATTACTCCATTGCCGTAAAGATCTTTTTTGGTTTGAACAAGCAATGAGCCCCATGTGCCGAGATCGCTCCAGCCAAAATCAGCGGGACATACGAATATTTCCTCGGCTTTTTCCATAATTGCATAGTCAACCGATATGTTTTCGCACTCAGGGAATCTTAAGTCGATTTCTTCCTGCTCTTTAGGAGTGCCATATACAGGCTGCAGGCTTTCGAAAATTTTGCTTATTGCAGGCTGATAAATGCGGAATGCATTTACGATAGTGTTGACGCTCCAAATGAATATTCCTGCATTCCAGAAATAACTTTTGTTTTGGATATATTTTTTTGCTGTTTCTAAGTCTGGCTTTTCTCGGAAAGAATCAACTCTGAATATTTCTTTATTCCGTGGAGAGCATGACGACAGGTCAGCCTGAATATATCCATAACCTGTTTCCGGGCGCGTAGGTTTCATTCCAAGAGTTATTATCGCATCTGTTTCACTAGTGAATTTGAGGCATTGAGATATGACTCTTTTAAACTCTTCGCAATTTGTAACTATATGATCGCTTGGTGTGACAACAATATTGGCATTACGGTCTTTGGATTTTATTCTCCAACTCACGTATGCTATACATGGAGCAGTGTTGCGTCTGCATGGCTCACATAAAATGTTGGTAACCGGAATTTCCGGTAGTTGTTCTAAAACTAAGTCTTTATAGCTGCGGTTTGTTACAACCCATACGTTTTCAGGAGAACATATTCCCTTGAATCTGTCGAATGTTAGTTGTAGCAGGGAGCGTCCTACTCCTAATACATCTATAAACTGTTTGGGTTTTTCTGTTGTACTCATTGGCCAAAAACGGCTGCCAACCCCGCCAGCCATTATGACTAAGTGATTATTATTATAAGCCATAAATTAAATAATGTAAAAATTATAACTAAGGCAAAAGTACTAAAAAATTAGATACAAAAGAAGGTTTTTGAAAAAAAACACTATTTGACATACGAATAATGTCTTTGCTGCCATAATTCTAAACTGGCGCTTATTTTGAAGACTAGTCTTTTACTGATATACTTTAAAACGTCGTATATTGTTTATTTTCTGTATTTTATGTTATTTTGATATTTCTTTTATTTAAGTAGATAGGTACGTCTGTTGTTAATAAATGTTATCGCTGTTAAGGTTTATTTGTGTTTTATGTGTATTAATTCTAAGTTGGTTTATCAAAAAACAATGATTGGTTATTGTCGTATTTCTTATCTTTGTCGCCAAACAAGCACTTAATAAAGATAATATTTTTATTTTAGGTGAAGTTCTTTTGCTTATTTTAATAACAAAACCTGATATATAATGAAAAACTATCCAAAAATCGGAATTCGTCCAATTATTGATGGCCGTCAAGGCGGAATAAGAGAAAGTCTTGAGGAAAAGACCATGAATTTGGCAAAAGCTGTAGCAGAACTTATCTCTAATAACTTAAAAAACGGAGACGGTACTCCTGTTGAATGCGTCATAGCAGACGGTACGATAGGTCGCGTAGCTGAGGCAGCACGATGTGCAGAGAAGTTTGAAAATAATGGTGTGGGGGCCACAATTTCCGTTACATCATGCTGGTGCTATGGATCAGAAACAATGGATATGCATCCTTATTGGCCGAAAGCCGTATGGGGATTCAACGGTACGGAGCGTCCGGGAGCTGTTTATCTTGCTGCAGTACTTGCTGCTCATGCCCAGAAGGGACTTCCTGCATTTGGTATTTATGGACACGATGTGCAGGACTTGGATGATAATACAATACCAGCTGACGTGGCTGAGAAGATATTGCGTTGGGCGCGCGCCGCTCAGGCTGTAGCAACCATGCGCGGCAAGTCTTATCTGTCTATCGGAAATGTTGCTATGGGTATTGCTGGAAGTATTGCCAACGCTGATTTCATGCAGGAATATCTTGGCATACGTGCAGAACAAGTGGATATGACTGAAATTCTGCGTCGTATGGATGAAGGCATCTATGATAAGGATGAATACAAGAAGGCCATTGAATGGGTTAAGAAATATTGTGTTCCCAATGAGGGTGAAGACATAGGAAATAGAGATGTCAAGAAAAAGAACCGTGAGGAAAAGGATGCCGACTGGGAGTTTGTCACAAAGATGACAATGATATTCAGAGACTTGATGACTGGCAACGAGAAGTTGTTAGAGGCCGGATTTAAGGAAGAGGCATTGGGCCATAATGCTATAGCCGGAGGTTTCCAGGGACAAAGACAATGGACCGACTATAAGCCTAATGGTGATTTCTCTGAGGCAATGCTAAATACGTCGTTCGACTGGAATGGCATACGCGAGCCTTATGTGTTTGCAACAGAAAATGATACATGCAATGGTCTGACAATGCTATTGGAGCATTTGCTGACAAACCGCAGCGCTATATTCTCTGATGTCAGGACATACTGGAGTCCAGAGGCTGTTAAGCGTGTTACGGGTAAAGAACTTAGCGGACGAGCTTCTGGAGGTATTATACATCTTATAAACTCTGGTGCCACAACTTTGGACGGAACAGGCCAGTGTTGTGATGCAGACGGAAATCCTGTGATGAAACATCATTGGGAACTTACAGACAAAGAAGTTGAAGCATGCCTTTCTGCTACTACTTGGTATCCGGCAAACCGTGATTATTTCCGTGGTGGAGGTTTCTCTTCTAACTTCTTGTCAAAAGGTGGCATGCCTGTAACTATGGCACGTCTTAACCTTGTAAAGGGACTCGGACCGGTACTTCAACTTGCCGAAGGATGGACGGTAGACATCGATCCGGAAATACATAAGGTAATAGACAAGCGTACAGACCCGACTTGGCCAACTACATGGTTCGTGCCGCGTCTTTGTGACAAACCTGCCTTCAAGGATGTTTATTCTGTTATGAATAACTGGGGTGCAAACCATGGAGCCATCATTTATGGTCATATAGGTGCAGACCTTATCACTCTTGCGTCTATGCTCCGTATACCAGTTTGTATGCATAATGTTGATGACGACAAAGTGTTCCGTCCTGCAACATGGAATGCTTTCGGCATGGATAAGGAAGGAGCCGATTTCAGGGCATGTGCCAACTTCGGACCTCTTTATAAATAATTTTTTATAGGTTGAGAAAGTATCATTAGAGGGAGCGGGAACGGACTTTGTACGTTTCCGCTCTTTTTCATGTAGGTTTCTGCATTTTATGAATTTTATGGCCGTTATATCTTATTGGTTGCCGGAACGTCATGCATGTGCAATTGATTTTGTCCGTGTATATACATATTGTAGCTACCATGCTGTTTTCAAATCTGTACGTTGTATGCGTTTTATCTTATATGTGGCCTTTCGCGGTGTAAAATGCCGTCTTTCTGCCTTCAATTTGCCGCCTTTTGCCGTATGAAACATGCCCTTTTGTAACTGCTTGAATATCAATGTTATATATGTCCTTATGAAATCCATTGATTTGATAACAGTAATCCAATGAGTTTTCGTTCATAAATCAGTGAATTAGCGTTGTAAAATCATAATGTTTTGTTTGTCACTATTTTAATATAACTCATATTTCAGTTATGATGTAAGCTAAAGTCATTATAAATCGCTGATTGTCAGATTTATGACATGTCATCATTTGCATGTGTGCAGAAAATGTGTTAACTTTGCACCGCAAATTACAAATAGTAAATATTTAAAAATATGAAAGCATTTGTTTTTCCCGGACAGGGAGCACAGTTTGTAGGTATGGGCAAAGACCTGTACGAGAGTAATCCATTGGCAAAAGAACTTTTTGACAAGGCTAATGACATTCTCGGTTATAAGATAACAGACATCATGTTCAACGGAACAGATGAAGAACTTAAGCAGACAAAGGTAACTCAGCCTGCAGTATTCCTTCATAGTGTAATCAGTGCATTGTGCATGGGTGATGCTTTTGCTCCGTCAATGGTTGCCGGTCACTCTCTCGGAGAGTTCTCTGCTCTTGTTGCTGCCGGTGCATTGAGCTTTGAGGATGGACTTAAGCTTGTCTATGCTCGTGCAATGGCAATGCAGAAGGCCTGTGATGCTGCTCCTTCTACAATGGCTGCAATAATAGGTCTTCCTGATGAAAAGGTAGAGGAAATTTGTGCCGAAGTAAACAAGGAGGGACATGTATGTGTTCCTGCAAACTTTAACTGTCCTGGACAGCTCGTTATAAGTGGTAACATTGAAGCTATAAATGAAGCTTGTGAGAAGCTTAAGGCCGCAGGAGCTAAGCGTGCTCTTCCGCTGAAGGTCGGAGGCGCTTTCCATTCTCCTCTTATGCAGCCGGCTAAAGACGAACTTCAGGCAGCTATTGAGGCAACAGAATTCAGCGAGCCTAAATGTCCTGTATATCAGAATGTTGACGCTAAGCCTCATACTGATGCTGCTGAGATAAAGAACAATCTTATTGCACAGCTTACAAGTTCTGTAAAGTGGACTCAGTGTGTTCAGAACATGATTGCTGATGGTGCCGACGACTTTACTGAGTGCGGACCCGGCAAGGCTTTGCAGGGAATGATTGCCCGTATCGACAAAAATGTTTCAGCTCATGGCATTGCATAAACAGCAATGATGAAACATCATAAGATACTTATATATCAAATCTTTACGCGCCTTTTCGGCAACCGTTCATATAATTGCGTTGAAAATGGAACTCTTGCCGAAAATGGCTGCGGAAAGATGAGTTTTTTTGACGATTCGGTATTAAGACGTATAAAAAAACTCGGTGTAACACATGTCTGGTATACAGGTGTTATACGTCATGCTTCTAAAACAGACTATTCTGCATTTGGCATCCCGTGCCAGCATCCTGCTGTAGTTAAGGGTAGGGCAGGATCACCATATGCCATTGTCGACTATTATGACATCGACCCGGATTTGGCTGATGATGTTGACAGGCGTATGGAAGAATTTGAGGCTTTGCTGCAGCGCAGCCATAAGGCCGGGCTTAAGGTTATTATCGATTTTGTGCCAAATCATGTTGCACGCCAATATAAATCGGTAAAGAAGCCTGATGGGGTGAAGGACTTTGGTGAGACAGATGATGTTAACAAAGGATTTTATCCTGATAATAATTTCTATTATTGCCCTAATGAGAGCTTCGCTCCATATTTTGATTTAAAAGGTGAAGCAGATGATTCATATAGTGAATATCCTGCCAAGGCTACCGGAAATGACCATTTCGATAATCATCCTGGTATTAATGACTGGTATGAAACCGTTAAATTAAACTACGGTATTGATTATTGTGATGCAGGAGGCCGTTCTTATCATTTCGCTCCTGTGCCAGATACATGGCATAAAATGAGAGATATACTCTCGTTTTGGGCAGCTAAAGGTGTTGACGGCTTCCGTTGTGATATGGCAGAGATGGTGCCTTCCGAATTCTGGTATTGGTGTATTGGTAAGATAAAGACAGATTATCCTGATATAGTGTTTATTGGCGAGGTATATAATCCATCACTTTACAGGAGCTATTTGGGGAGCGGTTTCGACTATCTTTATGACAAAGTCGGCATGTATGATTGCCTTTGCAGAGTCATCCGCGGAGAAAGTGCTGCTTCAGACATAACTTACCAGTGGCAGGCTGTTGACGATATAAAGGAGCATATGCTTTATTTCCTTGAGAACCATGACGAACAGCGCTTGGCCAGTGATTTCCTTTCTGGTAATGCATACAAGGCTTTGCCGGCTGTTGTTGTAAGTGCCTTGCTCTACAACAATCCGTTTATGTTATATGCCGGTCAGGAGTTTGGCGAACGTGGTATGGACAAGGAGGGATTTAGCGGCTTGGATGGACGCACTACGATATTCGATTATTGGACGGTTGCGTCTCTTTACAATGGGTATGTGAACAGACGTAAGCTTACATCAGATGAAAAACGTCTGGAAAAGGCTTATTCAGCCATTCTTAATATAGCCAAGAATGAAAAGGCTGTGAGTGAAGGCATGTTTTTTGATTTGATGTATGTGAATCCAAAAAGTGACATCTTTGATTCTCATCGTCAGTATGCTTTTCTTAGAAAGGCAGATAATGAGGTGTTGCTTGTTGTGGTTAATTTCTCCGATTCAGATGTTTCGTGTGGTGTAAATATACCCAGGCATGCATTTGATTATATGCAGATGGCCGAAAAATCTGTCAACGCAACTGATTTGCTAACAGGCAACACTGTTGTGCTGCCACTTAAGGCAGATTCTGCTGTAGAATTAAATATTCCTGCATACGGAGCTCGGATATATAAATTTTTAGTATAGAAATCTTTATATCATACATCTTTCTAACAGTTCATAAATTAATGCCATGGCAGAAGATTATATTTTGAATGCGCACAATAAGGAAGAATTTCCACCTGCACATACTGCAGAACATCTTCTCAATCAGACAATGATACGAATGTTTGGTTGTGAGCGGTCAACTAATGCTCATATTGAGCGCAAAAAAAGTAAGATAAGTTATGTTCTTGACCATAAGCCTTCCCGTCATGAGGAACGTGATATTGAGAGGAAGATGAATGAGCTTATTGATGAGGACTTGCCTGTAAGTTTCGAGTTTGTCAATCGTGATAATGTGCCTGAGGGAGTGTCGCTTGACAGGCTGCCGGAAGATGCGTCTGAAATATTGCGTTTAGTCCGTATTGGCGATTATGATATATGCCCGTGTATCGGTAAGCATGTGCGTTCTACGTCTCAAATTGGCCGATTTGAAATTCTAGGAACTAATTGGGATGAAGAGAAACATACTTTCCGTATAAGATTTAAAATTGTGCAATAAATAATCTTTAGGATTTTGTAAGTCTTAAATATAAAAAAGATGTGCCCAAATATGGACACATCTTTTTTATTTTGTTTCAATTTCCTCCTGCATGTCAATAAAGTGCTTCTTGCTGTCATAAAATTCGTATTGCAAGAAGGCCATTTTCTGAGAAGGAATTACATGTACACCCATGCCATATTTCATCTGCCATTTGCGTTTAAGGCTTATAATGCCTTGATTGATATATGCTGCTACATATGGATGTACATGCAGATAGAATTTCTTAATTCCAATCTTATTGACTAGTCTGTCAATTTTTCTCTCAAGCTGGTCAACAAAAAGTATGCTGGATTTTATCGTTCCTTTGCCAAAACAAGTAGGGCAGGTTTCTTCCACATTAACATCCATTGCAGGACGGACTCTTTGGCGTGTTATTTGCATAAGTCCGAATTTACTTAGTGGTAAGATATTGTGTCGTGCACGGTCTTTTTGCATATTCTTGCACATTCGTTCATAGAGCAGTTGCCTGTCTTCGGCTAGGTTCATGTCTATGAAGTCTACAACAATAATACCTCCCATATCTCTTAAGCGCAATTGTCGTGCAAGTTCGTCTGCTGCGCCAAGATTAACATCAAGTGCATTGGCTTCCTGACCATTTGCGGAGCGTGTTCTGTTTCCGCTATTAACGTCTACAACATGCAGGGCTTCTGTGTGTTCTATAATTAGATATGCACCATGCTTGTAGTTTACAATTTTGCCAAAGCTCGATTTTATCTGTTTGGTGATGTTAAAATTGTCAAAGATCGGGACATTACCAGAGTACATCTTTACTATATTTGCCTTGTCCGGGGCAATTAGGGTTACGTAATGTTTTACTTCTTTGTAGACCTCTTCATCATTTATATATATATTTTCGTATGACGGATTAAACAGGTCGCGTAACAATGCAACGACACGACTAGTTTCCTCATATATTAGCTGAGGCCTTTTTTCTGTCTTTTGTACTTTAGTAATGGTTTCCTCCCAACGCTTTAAGAGAATCTTCAGTTCGGTGTCAAGTTCTGCAACTCTTTTGCCTTCGGCAACAGTACGTACAATAACGCCAAAATTTTTAGGCCTTATACTGTTGATTAGCTGTTTGAGTCGTGCTCGTTCCTCACCACTTTTAATTTTTGAAGAAACAGAAACTTTATCATTAAATGGTATCAGAACCAAATAACGTCCTGCAAAACTTAACTCACCAGTCAGTCTGGGACCTTTTGTTGATATTGGCTCTTTAACAATCTGTACCATCACCTCTTGTCCGACACGCAACGTATTCTGTATGCTTCCGTCTTTTTTCAAATCAGGAAGATGAGTCGCTTTTGACAAGGGGAAAAGTTTCTTTCTGTCGCTTTTTACTTGTTTTAAATACTTTTCGTATGAGTCAAATTGGCTTCCTAAGTCAAGATAATGGAGAAAAGCATCACGTTCGAAACCAACATCTACAAAACAGGCATTAAGCCCCGGCATCAGTTTTTTGACTTTTGCCATATAGATGTTGCCAACTGAGAAAGACGCTGAGCGCTGCTCAGTCTGATACTCTACTAGATTTTTATCTTCCAGCAGGGCAATCGAAATCTCTTTCTGTTGGACGTCAATTACAACTTCGCTGGTCATTTCTGGTTTTCTGAACTTAGTTTTGTCAAAAAAGAGGGCATGTCCACCGGTCGTTATAGGCTGTGATGACATGCCCTTTAATTTCTGAATTTACAGACTTATCGAAGCAATTTACTTGCTCTTATGTCTGTTCTTTCTTAATCTTTTTTTACGCTTGTGTGTAGCCATCTTGTGGCCCTTTTTCTTCTTACCGCTTGGCATAGCTTATAAATTTAAATGGTTTATATAATATTGTTAAATTAAAAATCCGCACTTATTCGCCTTTCATTTTGCTTACAAAGCTCTTAGCGGGCTTAAAGCTTGGAAAATCGTGAGCTTTGATAACTATTGTGGTATTCTTTGATATGTTACGTGCCGTTTTCTCGGCTCTATGCTTAACGATGAAACTGCCGAAACCGCGCAGGTATACATTTTCTTTCTTTTCAAGTAAGCTTGTTTTTATAACTTCCATGAAAGCTTCAACTGTTGCAGAAACATCTTTTTTCGCAATACCTGTTGATTCTACAATTTCCTCAATTATATCTGCCTTAGTCATTTTTATATGAATTTACTATTTATCGGTTCTTAACTTTTCATTTGGGCGTGCAAATATAATAGTTTTTGTTGTGAAACGGAAATTTATTTTGCTTTTTTTGCGATTTTGGAGCCTTAAATATGCTCTAAATCACTAACTTACATAATTTTGTCATTAATTATGTGTCGCAATTTATGTGAATATTATTTTTATTGTAAGTTATTAAAAAGTGATTTTACGTTTCCGCATAATATATGGTTATTATTATATTTTATTGGTTTTTAATTGTTTTGTTTTTCATTATTCTTACTTTTTTGAATTATTCAATTTGCTTTTATGTCTGATTGGAATTAAACAGAACCGCCTTAACATCTGATAAAATGTTAAGGCGGTTGGTCTGTTTATACTTTTCCCCTTATTTAGTTTCTATAAAATCAGGCTGCCTATTTGGTAACAGCATGCAGAAACGCACCATGCCAGAAATGTTGTATAAACCATTGTAAATATTGGCCACTTCCAACTACCTGTCTCGCTTTTTATTGCTGCAATTGTTGCTATACAAGGGAAATAAATCAATACAAATAGCAAATACGAAAAGGCAATGAGCGGAGTTATTCCGTCCGCCTGCATCTTTTTATTCAGGATTTGATATTTTTCAGATTCATTGGATACATTATCGTCATCGGCATAAAGTACACCCATTGTTGATGCTATAATTTCTTTTGCGCCAACTCCTGCTACAAGACTAACGTCAAGTTTCCAGTCGAAACCTTGTGCCCTGAATATAGGTTCAATTGATTTCCCGATGACTCCAATATAGCTTTGTTCTTTTTGTTCTTGATTGCTTAATTGTTCATTATGAGGGAAATAACCTAAGGCCCATACTATTAGACTTGCAACGAGAATTATTCCTCCCATTTTTTTTAGGTACTGCTTGCCTTTTTCCCAAGTATGGCGTAGTATGGCTTTTGCTGTAGGAAATCTGTATGGAGGCAGTTCCATGACGAAAGGAGTGTCGTCTCCTTTAATAAGCCATTTGCTGAATATGCGGCTCATTAGCACAGCCATAGCTATGCCGATGACATAAAGGGATATCATGATGAGCGACTGATATTTTACTGCAAAGAATGTACCTATAATCATTATGTAGATAGGTAGGCGTGCGCTGCAGCTCATAAGCGGCAATACCAATATCGTAATTAGTCGGCTGCGTCTGTTTTCGATAGTTCGTGTTGCCATTACGGCTGGTACGTTGCATCCAAATCCCATGATAAGCGGAATGAACGATTTGCCGTGCAGTCCCATCTTGTGCATTACTTTATCCATGATGAAAGCAGCTCGGGCCATGTAGCCAGAGTCTTCCATGAATGAAATTATAAAGTATAAGATCAATATTTGAGGAAGAAATACGATTACGGCTCCAACACCAGCTATTGCCCCGTCAATGACCATGGCTTTAAGTGGGCCGTCCGGCATTATAGATCTCATGAATTCACTTATGAGATTTACACCACTTTCAATCCAGTCCATAGGGTATTGGCCTAACGTGAACGTAATTTCAAACATTAGGTACAAGAATATGAAAAATAGCGGGAAACCAATGTATTTGTTTGTTATTATGGCGTCAAGGACATGAGTAAGCTGATATGTGTCTGTTTTGTTTCCTTCTTCACAACCTGCTTCTTTCATGGCTCCATGTATGATGCCATATTTTGCATTCATTATGGCTGTTTCGCTGTCTTCTCTGGTTTCTTTGAGAATTAGTTCAGCTGCGTTGTCCCGAATTTTTATGATATCTTCTCCGTTTGGAAGATCTTTTACCTGAGTTTCTATTTTTGAATCTTTCTCAAGTAATTTTATTGCCAGGAAACGTGTTGAATATTTGTATCGGATTTGTTCGTTTTTTTGTATTTCCTTTTTTACATCGTCAATTGCTTGTTCTATGTATTTTCCATGATTTAAATGGATGTGTCTGAGATTGTTCTTTCCCGGTTCGGTAACACCTTCATATACGTTTATGACAGTTTTGAAGAGTTCGTCAATGCCGCGTCCGGTTTTAAATACTGTAGGGACAAATGGCATTCCGAATAATTCACCGAGTTTATCATAATCGAGTTTGTCACCTCTAGATTCAAATTCGTCGAACATGTTTAATGCTCCGACAATTTTGAGATTCATGTCAACCAGTTGTGTCGTAAGGTAGAGGTTTCTTTCAATGTTGCTTGCATCAATAACATTAATAATGACATCAGGAGTATTGTCGATTATTTGTTTACGTACATATAATTCTTCGGGGCTATATGCTGAAAGTGAGTATGTGCCAGGCAAATCTACCAGATTGAAGCGATATCCATTGTATTCAGCGTGTCCTTCTTTGGCGTCTACTGTAACACCAGAGTAATTGCCGACTCTTTCGTGTGCGCCAGATGCAAAATTGAATAAAGATGTCTTTCCGCAATTGGGATTACCTACCAAAGCAACGTTTATTGTATGACTTTTTTCCAATGCAACTTTGTGGAGCATTTCATCTGTGAGCAGATAGTCTTCATCTGCTGTTTGAGATATGTTTGTCATCCCCAACTTCTTCGCCTCTTCTTCTTCTAGCTGCGGGGCGTTGTCGGCCGGTATGATCTCAATCATTGCGGCTTCTGTATGCCGTAATGAGATTTCATACCCCATTATTTGATATTTAACGGGGTCCTGAAGTGGAGCGTTAAGCAGTACTTTGACGATTTTTCCTCTGATGAATCCCATTTCAACAATGCGTTTGCGAAATCCACCATGTCCCATTACCTTAACAATAACACCTCTTTCTCCTGTCTTTAGTTCTGATAATCTCATCTTTTTGCCATTTTAATAAGTAATGCAAAAGTAACAAAAAATAATGATTTCGTATTTATATTTTAGTAAAATACCTATTAATGATGATAAGTTAGTTAATGTGTTGCCTATATTTTTATTTTTGGCTATAGATTATCATTATGCGATGGTAATATTTTGCTTTTCTTGAATCCTAAGGAGTGTCAGATGTCGTTTAGTAAAAATGTTTTGCAGGAAAAGGAATGTGAAATGATTGTCGCACATCCTTTTCCTGCAAAATTGTTTATAATTAATTTCTTATTGTTTAGAAATGATAATCGGGTTTTCTTGTTCCTTTTTCCATTCTTTTAAATAGTCAAACCATTTTTCTGCATTGTGAAAGCCGAACTTTTCATTGTCACTGCAGAATGTGATTTTATAGTTTATCTCATTAGTTTTTGAACTAATTACGAAAGCATAGTTGTCTTTATTGGCGGCTTCTTCGCTGATAATGTATTCTTGTGGTATGTAAATTCCCAAGCCTACTGTTTCGCGCTTATGTCCTGCGCTGTCTTTTTCAGATACAGGCCAATCTGTTCCCCAACATCCACGTAAACCTTGTTTGTCTGAAAATTCCTTTGAATTTTTTACGTTTATTATACCTGTAGAGAATTTATACTTATCTATGTTTTTATTGAATGTAGCTTTGACATAGCATTCTCTTCTTCCAGCATAAAGAATGTAAAGAGTGGTCATGTCTATTGGTTCCTGACCAGGTTGCGGACGCCATGCAACATCCTTAACTTCAACAATTGTACGTAATGGGCCGCGTGAAATGATGCGTTGGCTTCTTTTGTCAACATCAGTAAGCATTGTTGGCTTACTTCCGTCCCAACCTCTAAGTGTGCCTAAGCCTAACGTAGAACCTACCCATAATACATCATCTCCGAAACCTGCTTTTTTCTGATTTTCGTCAGGATAGAATTGTGTTTGTTTTAATTCCAGACCTTTGTTGTATTTTCCGTAGATGTCAACAGTTTGTCTATGGTCAAAATATATTCTGTATGCGACCATGTCGTTCTCAAAAGCAGCTCCGTGGTGATGTAAGGACCAATAAGGATTCACGTCTCTATCTACAGTTAGATGAGAAATATATAAGTTCTGTTTATTGCTTTCTTTTATTTTTTTATTACTCAAAAGCATTTCTACATAAACTTCCGATGGATATTCCTTGGGCAGTCCTTCATTGGACAATGTGATATTTATTTTTTTTGAAGATTTTTTTTCAATGTCAGTAATGAAACAGAGTTCATCCATTATGCCATCCTGGTTAATGTCGTCAAGCTGACATGGTATTTCTTTACCTTCACATTTTACTGTTGCTGATCTTACAATGTCTGTGTTATAGTCCTTTAGGTTGAGCACTATTGGCTCATTGAGTTTTGGCGTTTTGGAATTGTTTGTAACTGTAATTGTGATGTCTTTCTGGGAAAATCCAGGAATACTGAGCAGCAGAGTTATTACGCCTGTTAATATTTTTTTGTTCATAGCAATTAATTTTTATTCAATGCAAAGATACGTCTAAATAATTTAAATGCAAAATTGAAATTGGCTTATAACAAATATTGTTGTATTATATGTATAAAAACAAAGTTGATTTATGCTTTTGTTAATGTTAGTTGTTTATTAATAAATGTGGAATATAAATTCATTATTGTTGACTGATTTTTATAAAATTAAAGTTAAATTGCCGTTTTTTAGAGTTTAATTTAATTTTTTTAGCTAATATGTTTGGGGATAATTAGTTTTTTACTAACTTTGCAGGGTAAAAGATTAATGTGTAGTGAAGTTTTCCAAATGGTTATTAGTATTATCAGTTTTTCTTCTTGAGGCATGTGAGCTTAAATTGAAGCCTTTTGAAGATGAGAGCGTCAAGCAACGTATTGAGGTATGTCGCTATGACCGCTTGGAAAGTCAGTATCTTACGACTGGAGATTTTTCTGCATTACAGCAGATGAATACAGATTTTCCTATGGAAACGAGAACATTACTTGAGGATGTTTTGAGAATTGGTGAGGTAAATGATCCGCAGATTAATCACAAGTTTTTGGCATTTTATCAAGATTCTACGCTTCAGACAATACTATCAGATGCAGAGGCTCAGTATGCAAATATGGATGATATAAACAAACTGTTAAACAGTTCGTTTGACCGTCTTAAAGTTTATATTCCAACGTTACCGATACCTCAGATATATGCTCAAATTGGTGCGTTAGATCAAAGTATTGTTGTTGGAAATCAGACCATAGGCATCTCATTGGATAAGTATTTGGGTAAAGATTATCCTTTATATAAAAAATATTATTATCCATCACAGATCAAGACAATGACGCGAGATAATATAGTACCTGATTGCCTTAATTTTTATCTTCTCAGTCTTTATCCTATGCATGATTTCGAATCACGTACCCAGCTAGAGAGAGATTTGCATATAGGAAAGATTATGTGGGTTTGTAATATTGCTTTGGGATATAAATTTTTTAAATCACGTTATGTCAATATGATAGACCAATATATGAATAAAAATAAGTCAATTTCAATAGAAAATCTTCTTAAGAACAATGATTATTCGTACATCATAAAGATGTAGAATGTAAATTTTGATATTGGAATATTCTGAAATTTTATATATTCAACAATATAAAAATACCCAAGAGTACGTTTTTCGTATCTTGGGTATTTTTATATTGTTGAATTTTATCAACTCTCTTTAATTATATCAGGGTTGCTAATTCTTATTTTACAGGAATTTTCTCAATTCTTCTCTGATGGCGTCCACCTTCAAAGGCTGTCTTAAAGAATACATCAAGTATTTTTTCAGCTGTTTTATTGTCAATAAAACGTCCAGGTAATACGATTACATTTGCATCATTATGTTGGCGTATGAGTTCACTTATTTCAGGTGACCAAACCAAGCCGGCACGAACACCCTGATGCTTGTTCAATGTAATAGCCATACCTTCACCACTTCCGCAGATACCAATGCCTGGATATACTTCTCCGCTTTCAATTCCTTCAGCCAAAGGATGTGCGAAATCGGGGTAATCACAGCTCATGTCACTATATGTGCCATAATCTTTATACTGATAGCCATGGTCTTCCAAATATTGGATGACAAACTTTTTTAACGGAAAGCCTGCATGATCGCATGCTAGTCCTACAGTCTTGATGTCCATAATTATTCCTCCATAAATAATTTAACCTGTTTGTATACGTTTTCGGCTGTATATCCGAGTTTTTCATCCAATACTTTATATGGTGCTGAGAATCCGAAGCTTGGCATTCCAAATACTTTACCATTGGCACCTACCAAACCTTCCAATGTTACAGGCAGACCTGCTGTCATGCCAAATATTTTGGCGTTTTTAGGAAGTATGCTTTCTTGGTATTCTTTGCTTTGATTGCGGAAGAGACCTTCACTAGGAACGCTTACGATGCGGATCTTTATTCCGTCTTTACGGAGAAGTTCTGCACCGGCAACCAATGTTGATACTTCAGAACCGTCTGCTAAGAGTATTACATCGAAGTCTTCATCTGAACCTGCGACAACATATGCTCCCTTGCGTGCCTGTTCGTAGTCATTTCCAGCCGGAAGTTTTGCGATGTTCTGGCGTGAGAATATAAGTGCTGTAGGCGTTTCCATATTTTCCATGGCCATAGCCCAGCATACTGTTGTTTCATCTGCGTCAGCAGGACGGAATACTCTTACGCTGTCTTTTCCATGATGGTTCTTGAGTTTTTCCATCAGTCTGATTTGTGCTTCCTGCTCAACAGGTTCGTGTGTAGGTCCGTCTTCACCTACTCTGAATGCATCGTGTGTCCAAATAAATTTGATTGGCACTTCCATTAATGCTGCCATGCGTACAGCAGGTTTCATGTAATCAGAGAATACGAAGAATGTTCCACATGCAGGAATTACGCCGCCATGGAGATACATACCGATACACATGCATGCCATTGTGAGTTCGCTTACACCAGCCTGGAAGAAAGCTCCGCTGAAATCATCTCTTACCATTGATGATGTCTTTTTCAAGAAACCGTCAGTCTTGTCGCTATTTGACAAATCGGCAGATGAACAGATCATATTAGGAACTTGTTCTGCGAGTACGCCAAGGCATGCGGCAGATGCTGCACGTGTAGCCGATCCTTCTTTCTGAACAACAGCACTCCAATCTACTTTAGGAGCATTGCCGCTGAACCATTCTTTCATCTGTGCAGCTTTTTCAGGATTTGCTTTTGCCCATGCTTCTTCTTCAGCATGACGTTTTGCTACAATTTGCTTTAATTCTTCTTTGCGTCTTGCATATAATTCCTGTACTTCGGGGAATATCTGGAATGGGTTTTCAGGATCACCTCCAAGGTTCTTTATTGTATTTACATATGCATTTCCGCCAAGAGGTGCACCATGTGTCTTGATACTGTGCTCATAGCTTGTGCCGTCCTCTTTAAGTGCACCTTTACCCATTACGGTTTTTCCGATGATGAGGGTAGGGCGGTGTTCTTCTTTTTGTGCCTGTTTTAGGGCCTCACGTATTTCGTCAACGTCATTTCCGTTTATTTTAATTACGTTCCATCCCCAAGATTTGTATTTCGCTTCAGTGTCTTCGTTCATAACAACACCACATTCTGTTGAAAGCTGGATGTCATTTGAATCATAGAACATAATAAGATTGTTCAGACCAAGTGTACCTGCAAGACGGCCTGTACCTTGTGATATCTCTTCTTCTATACCACCATCAGAAATATATGCATATATTTTGTGCTGCATAACTTCTTTTCCAAGACGTGCTTCTAGAAATTTTTCTGCAACAGCGGCACCGGCAGCAAAAGTATGTCCCTGACCAAGAGGACCGGATGTGTTTTCTATACCGCGCTTAACGTCTCTTTCAGGATGTCCAGGAGTTGGTGAATCCCATTGACGGAACATGGCTAGTTCTTCCAATGTGAATTTCCCTTGCAGGCATAATGCGCTGTATAGCATCGGAGACATGTGTCCTGGATCGAGGTAAAAACGGTCTCTGCCTTCCCATGAAGGATTTTCAGGATCGTATACTAAAAACTCTGAGAATAATACATTGATAAAGTCTGAACCTCCCATGGCACCTCCGGGGTGTCCTGAGTTTGCTTTTTCTACCATAGATGCAGCGAGAATACGTATGTTGTCTGCTGCTTTGTTCATTAATTTTTTATCGTTCATTATATTTAGTATTAAATTTGATGATTTTCGGGTTATATCTAATAATTTGAAATTATCTTACTTATTACATGCAAAGATAGTTAAATCTTATGATAAAACAAAAGAAATAGACGTTTAAACTTCAATAAAGTTAATAATGATTTTATCCGCTTTTCTGCAATTGTTTTTATAAGATGATTCCTTATTGTTTATGGTTATTATTTGCGTTTAATGATAAATGTTTGTTGGTTTTATTTTCATTAATTTTCTTCATGCGAAATGTGGCATTTGGGCTTGCGATATGATATGTTTTATCCTCTAAAAGAGGGCCGTTTGACTTCTAAAAGGAGTCTGTTTAAAATGTCACAATGAAAGTGGCGTTAATGTCTGAGTGACAGACACTAACGCCATCTTAGACCCTAGAATAGCTCTTTTTCTGTAAATTGTCCGAGTTTTAGATATTTTTTGTATATATCCTCGTATGCTTTTACATTTTCAGGCTGTGGAATATATTCTTTAGAGAATCCGCTATTCATGTTTTCTATTGCATCTTCAACTTTCTTATATATTCCTGCTGCTGTTGCTGCAAACATTGCGGCTCCTAATGCGCATGCTTGGTCTGTATTGCAAACTTTTATTGGCTTATTGATGACATCACACATTGTCTGCATTACAAATGGTGATTTAAGCGCGATGCCTCCAATGCCTATGACATTGTCGATTACTATTCCTTCGCTTTCAAATCTGTCAACAATAGCTTTTGTTCCATATGCTGTGGCTTCTACTAATGCGCGGAAAACTTGTGGGGCATTTGAGCCTAGAGTGAATCCGGCAATTGTTCCTTTTAGTAACTGGTTTGCATCTGGAGTGCGTCGTCCGTTTATCCAGTCGGTTGCGATCATCGTGCTTTCGCAGACAGGTATTTTTTCTGCTTCTTCGGTTAGTTTGACGATAATTTTATCGCAAGTTTTTTCAACAATATTGTCAATTTCTTCTTTAGATAATTTATCGCCGATTGTTTGAGGCAGGATTTCTCTTACGGGGAATTCAAGTATTCTTCTGAACATGGCATAGACATCGCCAAAACTTGACTGACCGGCTTCAAGACCAACCATTCCGGGAATTACGCTGCCATCAACTTGTCCACAGATACCTTTTATACATTTTGTACCGATTTCATCATACGATGCAACCATAACGTCGCATGTTGATGTTCCTATTACACGTACAAGCGTATGAGGAGTAACTCCGGCACCAACAGCACCCATATGACAATCGTATGCGCCTCCGGCAACAACAACATCTTCATTAAGTCCTAGACGCTCTGCCCATTCTTTGCATAGATGTCCGACTGGTTTGTCTGCGGTTTCTGTCTCCTCGAACAGTCGGGCACGGAATCCGGCAAGTTTAGGCTCTAATGAAACAAGAAAATCTTCAGAAGGAAGACCTCCCCATTCTTTATGCCACATTGCCTTATGGCCACATGCGCAGCGGCTGCGGACAATGTCTTTTGATTTATTTACACCGGTCAGTACAGCTGGCAGCCATTCACAATATTCAACTATTGAATATGCCTTCTGAGCAACCTTGCTGTCTTCACGTAAGATATGCATCGCTTTAGCCCAGAACCATTCAGCAGAATATATGCCACCTTCATATTTAGCATAGTTTATTTCTGACTTTGCACATGCTAAGTTTATCTCTTCAGCTTCTTTTACTGCAGTATGGTCTTTCCATAATACAAACATTGCATTTGGATTGTCCTCAAATTCTGGCAGCATTGCCAATGGAGTGCCAGTCTCGTCTGTGAAGGCAGGTGTTGATCCTGTTGTGTCAAAGGCAATTCCGACAACATTCTTGGCAACTTCTTGTGGACATTGGCTTAAAGCATCTTTTACCGTGCCTTCCAGCACCTCAAGGTAATCCTTGGGATGCTGGCGCCATTGGTTTGCTTTAGGGTTGCAATATAATCCTTGTTTCCATCGTGGATAATATTGTACGCTGGTTGCTAATATTTCACCCGTTATAGCATTTACAACTAAAGCCCTGGCTGAATCACTTCCGTAATCAAGGCCTATAACGTATTTTGTCATAAAACTACAGCAAAGCTTTGTTCAACATGTAATAAACTTCATTGAAGCGCAGTTCTTTACGGAACTCATCAACCTTTGTATTTTCATTGATGAATACACACTCTATTCCTGCAATTTCTGCATAATCCTGCCAATATTCTTCAGTAAGATCGTATGAGAAACAGCTATGATGTGTGCCTCCTGCGTATATCCAACATCCTGCTCCAACTTCAAAGTTGGGTTGAGGAATCCAAAGTGCTGATGCAACGGGGAGTTTAGGCAATGCCTTAGGTTCGATGCATTTTACATCGTTTACAATCATTCTGAAGCGGTTGCCGAGATCTACTACAGTTGCAGTAACACCAGTTCCTACTTTTGAAGTAAATACAAGACGGGCGGTCTGGCTCTTTCTTACTCCTATGCCAAGGAAATGAACTTCAAGTCGTGGCTTAGATGCTGCAATCAGAGGTGACACTTCCAGCATGTGTGACTGCAGGATAGAACTCTGTTCACCGTTAAAGTTGAGCGTATAGTCTTCGAGGAACGAACAGCCGTTAGGCATGCCTTGTGTCATGACCCAAATACTGCGGTATAAGGCTGCTGACTTCCAGTCGCCTTCTGCGCCAAAGCCATATCCTTCAGCCATGAGTCTCTGTGAGGCAAGTCCTGGAATCTGATCGAATCCCATTCCGCTTTTTTCTACGTCTACGTCACCAAGGTCATCAAAGTTTGTTGTGAAGCCTTTTGCACCTTTGGCTTTCAGTATGGCACGTAAAGCGAGTTCCGCTTTTGCTGCATTCCATACTTTCTTATATGCTTCGCTTGTCTTATCCTCAAGTGAACTGTCATGGTCGTATTCATTGAAATATGTAGCAACCAGATTGTCAACATCAGCGTCCTTTATTTCTTTAAAATAGCTAAGTACTTCGCTGAATGGACAATAATCTACATGATAGCCCAAAACCTGTTCTGCTGCAACCTTGTCGCCGTCAGTAACAGCTACATTATTCATCTGGTCGCCGAAACGCAGGATTAACATGTCTTGTGCATCTGCCCATGCTGCACATACACGTTCCCATACAGCAATATGGTCCTGTGTCTTTTCTTCTTTCCAGTATCCAACTACAAGTTTTCTCCTTATGCGCATACGTGATATTATGTGACCGAACTCTCTGTCTCCGTGAGCACTCTGGTTGAGGTTCATGAAGTCCATGTCAATAGAATCCCATGGAATTTCGGCATTATATTGTGTATGCAAGTGGAGTAGTGGCTTATGAAGTATCTGAAGTCCGTGTATCCACATCTTGGCAGGAGAGAATGTGTGCATCCATGTTATTACACCGATACATTTTTTCTCATTGTTGGCAGCTGCGAAAAGTTCTGAAACTTCTTTGCTGCTATTTGCGGTTCCCTTATATACCACTTTAATTGGAAGTCTTCCTGAATCGTTCAGTCCGGCAACCATTTCTTTTGAATGTCCGTCAACTTGTTTAACCGCATCACCTCCGTATAGAAGCTGAGCACCTGTTATAAACCAAATTTCGTAATTTTCGAATGCTTTTATCATAGTTGTAATTATTTTTATGTTATTAAATTTTATTTCTTTTGTCCGTAATATGCGTTTGGTCCGTGTTTCCTGCTGAAATGTTTTTCAACGAGGAGAGGATTCATTGTTGTATCGGGGTTAACCATGAAAGAAACAAATGCCATCTTGGCAACTTCTTCCATCACAACGGCATTATATACAGCGTTGTCTGGGTCTGTTCCCCATGAGAATGGTCCATGGTTCTTAACCAATACTCCTGGAGTGTGCACATAGTTGATTCCTTTGAAGCGTTCAACAATGACATTGCCTGTTTCTTTTTCATACTCGCCCATCTGATTTTCTGTCATATCTTTTGTACATGGTATGGCATCGTGGAAATAATCTGCATGTGTCGTGCCGATATTTGGAATGTCTTTGCCTGCCTGCGCCCATGCTGTAGCATATGTAGAGTGGGTGTGTACAATGCCTCCGATTTCGGGAAATGCGCGATACAAGACCAAGTGTGTCGGTGTATCTGATGAAGGATTGAGATCTCCTTCAACAACTTTTCCTGTAGCGAGGTCTACAACCACCATGTCAGATGCCTTCATATCGTCATAGCTTACGCCTGAGGGCTTTATTACAACAAGCCCTTTTTCGCGGTCTATTCCAGATACATTTCCCCATGTAAATATTACCAAGTTATGTTTTACAAGGTCAAGATTGGCCTTAAAAACTTTTTCTTTTAATTCTTCAAGCATAATTCTTATAATTAAAATGTTGGATCTTCCATGTATGCATCATTATTAAAACGATACAAGGCTGCTCCTCGTTTAGATGTAATTTTGTCAATTAAATCGGTCTTTTCAATGAAATCGATTGTCTTTATACGTTTTCTGAAGTTACGTTTGTCGATAGCCTCTCCTAAGATAGCCTCGTATACATGTTGCAACTGTGTTAAAGTGAACAGTTCGGGCAGTAGGTTGAAGCTTAGCGGCTCAGATGAAATTCTTCTTCTAAGCAATGATATGGCTTTTTTTACCATATCATTGTGGTCAGAATAGAGTTTGGGCAGTTCTTCAAGATTAACCCATTCTGTCTGATGGCTTTCTTGAAGAGTCTTGTCGTAATCCTTAACGTTTATCAGGGCGCAATATGCTATAGATATAACTCTTTCACCTGGATCACGGTCAACAGCTCCGAAAGCTCCTACCTGTTTCATGTATAAGCCTGTAAGACCTGTCAGTTCATACAATACTCTATTTGCTGCTTCATCCAGCGTCTCGTTTTCTCCAACAAATCCGCCATAAAGAGACCATTCGTTCCTTCCTGGGTCCATCTGGCGTTTTCCTATCAGCAGTTTTAGCTTATTGCTTTCGAAACCGAAAACGATACAGTCTACTGATACAAAAAATTTTGAATGTTCGTTATAATAAATTGTCATATGCTCTAAGTTATTTCGTTATTACCAGAAGTAAATGTAGAATGCCACTGTAATCGCTAATATGATGATGCTATGTATTACATCCCAATGATTCCAGCTTGCACGTGATTCGGCTTTTTGTTCTGGTGTTGCAGTGCCAAATACGAGTCCTTTGATTTTTTCTTCAGATGGAGCTTCTGTACACAAGCTTACGATTACGACAACCAGACAGCAGAAAATCAGCATTACACCACAGAAATAGAGCCAGTTGAAGTCGTAGAATACTGCTTTAAACCAATTATCTGTTGCGTCTGTTGTATTGCTATAGTAAACCTTTGCACCTAATCTTGTAAGACCTATAATTATTCCAGACAGAAGTCCCCACATGCCTCCTTTTGCTGTTGTTCTTTTCCAGCATATACCTAACAAGAATGCTGCTGCTATGCCGGGAGCAAGTACGCTTTGTACATCTTGCAGGTAGTTATACAATACATTGCCGACGCTTCTCATTATTGGTATCCACAGAATTCCAAGAATTACAATTACCACAGTTGCCATTTGGCCAATTCTCACGAGAGACTTTTCTGAAGTGTTCGGGCGTAGACGTTTATAGAAGTCGATGGTGAAAAGCATGGCAGATGAGTTAAACAATGATGCCAGTGAACTCATGAGGGCGGCTAGAATACCGCATACAACTAAACCTTTCACTCCTGCAGGCAGAATTTTTGCTACCAATGTCGGGAAGGCAGCATCACTGATTGTAACTCCATTTGCATCAACCGGCAGGAAAGTGCCGCCTGATTTTACGTTTAATGCGTATGCGATCATTCCTGGAATAAGGAAGATGAATACAGGAAGTAGCTTTAGGTAAGCACCAAAGATTGTTCCGCGACGTGCCTCTCTTTCATTTTTTCCGGAAAGAACACGCTGTACGATGTACTGGTCTGTACACCAATACCAAAACCCGATAACAGCAGAGCCGACTAATGCTCCAAGCCAAGGATAATCAGGGTCTTTCAGATTGCGCATCAAATCTGTCATGTGATCTCCATATTCGTTAACAGGCTGTATAGAACATACCTGTAGTACTTGGTCCCAACCGCCAACTGCTTTCAGGCCTAATACTAAGATTATGAGTGAGCCTAATAATAGGATAGGGGTTTGCAGTACAGATGTGTACAACACGCTTTTCATTCCGCCGAAAATAGTGTATAGAGCTGTTATTAATACCAGTCCAATTGCAGCAATCCAGAAAAAGTCAATGCCCCATAGCTCTTTAATGCCGAATACTTGTTGGAAAACAAGTCCTCCTGCGTATACCGTAACAGCAACTTTAGTCAAGACATAGCTTATGAGTGATATTACAGATAAAATAGTGCGGCTTTCTTTATTATAACGTTTTTCCAGGAACTCAGGCATTGTGTATACCATACTTCTTGTGTAAAAAGGTACAAACACCCATCCAAGAATAAGAATCATCCAACCTTGAATTTCCCAATGTGCCATCGCCATTCCTGAAGATGCTCCGGCTCCGGCAAGTCCGATCAGATGTTCTGAACCAATGTTTGAGGCAAAGATAGATGCACCAATGGCTATCCATGTTGCGTCTCGGCCTCCAAGAAAATAGTCAGCCGAGTCATTGTTCTTTTGATTGATGACCCATACAACTATACCAATCAGTGCCAGGCAAAAGACACCAATTACAATCCAGTCTAATAGTTCCATTTTTTTGATTAAAATTTTAATAGGTTAATAGTTATTTATTTAATGCTGAATTTGAATATGCAGTGTGAATAGTATTTTTCACCAGGTTTCAAGTTTGCTGTCGGCCATCCTTTTTTGTTTGGAGTGTCCGGATATTTTTGTGTCTCGAGACAGCATGCTGCACGTTTGTTGTATGCAATGCCCTTTTTCCCGTTAATCTTTCCGTTTAAGAAATTACCTGTATATACCTGAATGCCAGGCTCATTCGTGTAGACTTCAAGCATAATGCCTGTCAAGGGTGAATATAGGCTCGCTGCTACTTTGGTATCATCACCTTTACCATTTTTATATGTATTTAAACACCAGTTATGGTCAAAGCCATTGGCATTCTTTATCTGATCAAATTTGAAATTATTGACATCCTTTCCAATTGCAGTAGGCTTCCTGAAATCCATGGGGGTATTATCTACTTTAGCAATTTCACCTGTTGTCATGTATGTTGAGTCAGAAGGGGTATAATTGTCTGCATTTATGTACAGAATGCAATTCTCTATATCCTTAGTTGGGTCTCCGTTAAGATTAAAATATGAATGGTTGGTCATATTAATAACGGTTTCTTTGTCTGTTGTTGCTGTATATGTTATGTCCAGACTGTTATTGCTTCTCAATACATATGAAACAGTAGCGGTTACATTTCCGGGGAAATTGTTATCTCCATCTTTAGACAACATTGTTAGTTCTAGTGTCGAGTCATTAGGTTGCTTGGCATCATATACCTGATATTGCCATCCGGATGGGCCTCCATGCAGGCAATGTCCATAATTGTTTGTCGGTAGCTGTATGTTTTTTCCTGCTATTTGTAATTTACCTTTATTTATTCTGTTTGCATATCTTCCAATCGCAGCTCCGAAATCACTTGGACTGTTTACTGAATCTGCATATTGTGCTATATTGTCATATCCAAGAACAACATCTGTTTGTTTGCCGTTTTTATCTGGAACAACAAGTGATACAATTCTTCCACCAAAGTTCGTTATACATACTTCCATACCATTTTTGTTGTTTAGGGTATAGAGTTTTACGGCTTTTTGATTTATAGTTGTATCAAAAGCAGCTTCAGACAATCCTGAGATTGTGCTTACGTTGCTGCCGTTTTTAACTCCGCATGCGGATAATAAACAACATGCAAGGCCTAAATTTAAGATGTTAAATTTAATGTTCTTCATGATTTTATATTTTAGATTGTTATTGGGTGTAAAATTACATTATATTCTTTAGATGCCAAAATATATTAGTCTGTGTTTTTATTTTAATGCTGTTTTTTTGCAAATTTTATCATTTCGCTGCTTTTTGTGTGAATTTTTAAGAGATAAATTTCTCTTATGTAAAACTATTTATGTAGTATGGGTGGATTAGGGATTTTCTTTTTGTCATATGTTGAATTGTTTTCTTGCTTCTTTAAATTTAATGGGTTGAATATAATGTATGTGAGGCTGAATACAATTTATATTAATATATTGTTACATAATGATATTTCAGACATGAGCCGTTTTAATGTATGCAGAGGTGTTGTACTGTTTATATAAATCACTTGTTTACGTACAAAAAGTCTATTACTTTTGCATTAAAAACAATAGACTTTTTGTACGTAAACAATAGGTTAATGATTTGAAACTTTTATACACCTATTCTCTTTCTATTTGTGCTTTTATTGCTCTGTGCTTTAACGACTTGTTCACTATTATGTTTATTTTAATTTCAATTTTTCCCCTCTTCAAAATTTGTTGACTTGCTGGATATGCCTAACAGGCTTTTGCCTAATTAGAAAAAGCTATTTGTGCATAATAATAATTAGCTTTCTGTATAAAATAATTTTGTTTAGTCCTTATTATAGTATATTTTAGTTCAAATGGCATATACGTAATATGTGTCAAATAGAAATGATTTGACTAGTATATAATGTTTATGCGGTAAATACACTAATAAATTTAGTGCACTATTGTAGTAATGTTTATTGAAAATCATTAATACGTGTATTGTTTTTAATTTAACAAGGCGAAATGTTTTGTAATTGTGATTATGATTGTTTTTCTCTCATTTGTGCTTGTTATCGTTTTTGTATATATAATAAAATAGGGAAGCAAAATTTGCTTCCCTATTTATTATGGAATAATATGATTATTATTCTCCTTTTTCCATTTTAGCTTTAAGCTCAGCCAAAGCATCGATGTCGCCAAGTGTTGTTCCTGCTGCAACGTTATTTATAACAGGAGCATCTTCCTTCTTGGCCTTCTTTGCACGAGGAGCTTTCTTCGGCTCTTCTTTTACATCCTCGAATGTACGGCTGTGTGACAGAATGATACGTTTTGTTTCTTTTACAAACTCAATTACCTTGAACTGGAGCTCTTCACCCGGCTGAGCCTGTGAACCATCTTCCTTTACAAGGTGCTTAGGTGTTGCGAAACCTTCTCCGCCTTCATTCAGAGTGATAACAGCACCTTTGTCCATTATTTCGGTAATCTTACCTGTGTGGATTGATCCCGGTGTGTATATTGTTTCGTATGTGTCCCAAGGATTCTCCTCAAGCTGCTTGTGGCCAAGGCTGAGACGACGGTTCTCTTTGTCTATTTCAAGAACAACAACGTCTATTTCTGCACCAACCTGAGTAAATTCTGATGGGTGCTTTACTTTCTTGGTCCAAGACAAATCGCTGATATGGATGAGTCCGTCAACACCTTCTTCGAGTTCTACGAAGATACCGAAGTTAGTGAAGTTGCGAACCTTTGCAGTGTGCTTGCTTCCAATAGGATATTTAACTTCGATTGTTTCCCATGGATCTTCTTTAAGCTGCTTGATACCGAGTGACATCTTACGCTCTTCACGATCAAGAGTTAAGATAACTGCCTCAACTTCATCGCCAACGTGCATGAATTCCTGTGCACTGCGGAGATGCTGGCTCCAGCTCATTTCTGAAACATGGATAAGACCTTCAACACCAGGAGCTATTTCTACAAATGCACCATAGTCAGCGATAACAACTACCTTACCCTTAACATGATCGCCAACTTTGAGGTTAGGATCAAGTGCATCCCATGGATGTGGAGTGAGCTGCTTCAGACCGAGAGCAATACGTTTCTTGTCATCATCAAAGTCAAGAATAACAACGTTAATCTTCTGGTCAAGTGCAACAACCTCATGCGGATCGCTTACGCGGCCCCAAGAAAGGTCTGTGATGTGGATGAGTCCGTCAACACCTCCGAGGTCAACGAATACTCCGTATGATGTAATATTCTTGACAGTTCCTTCGAGGATCTGGCCTTTCTCAAGCTTGCTGATAATTTCTTTCTTCTGTGCTTCGAGTTCAGCTTCAATAAGAGCTTTATGTGAAACAACAACATTGCGGAATTCCTGATTGATTTTAACAACTTTGAATTCCATTGTCTTTCCTACGAATACATCGTAGTCGCGTATAGGATGAACGTCAATCTGGCTTCCCGGGAGGAATGCTTCGATACCGAATACGTCAACAATCATACCACCCTTAGTGCGGCACTTAATGTAACCCTGTATAACTTCCTCATTATCAAGGGCTGCGTTAACGCGCTCCCAGCTCTTGCTGAGGCGAGCCTTTTTGTGTGAAAGCAGAAGCTGACCTTTTTTGTCTTCCTGATTTTCAACATAAACCTCAACAACATCTCCGATTTTTAAATCGGGGTTATAGCGGAATTCGCTTGCAGGAATAACACCGTCGCTCTTGTAGCCAATATTGACAACAACTTCTTTCTTGTCAATAGAAATTACCTTTCCGTCTACAACCTGGTGCTCGCTAACTTTGTTAAGGGTTTCATCGTAAGCTTTTTCAAGTTCTTCTTTGCTTACATTTGCTTTGCTTCCATTCTCAAACTCGTCCCAATTGAAGTCTGATAATGGTTGTACGTTCTTTAAATCTGACATAAAAATTAAAAATAAATTAAATAATTAATAAAGTTCGACTTTATATTTGTTTATAAATCGGCTGCAAATTTACAACCTTTTAATTTTATATTTCAGTTTCCTGTAATTTTATTTCCTTATTTTTGCCATTTTATGGCGTTTTTAATTTTTTTTAAGTGTATACAGCTGCCTCAACCTGCTGATTAGTCTGTTGTTTCACCTTCTTTTGGTGCTTTTAGTATAATACTTGTGGCTCCGATTGTGAATAATGTGCCATCATGTATAATTCTTTTTTCTTTATTCCCCAAAATTTCATTATCTACAAATGTGCCGGTGTAGCTGGGGCCGTCGCTTAGGGTGTATTTCAGATGCCCCTTCTTGTCTTTGGATACATTTATATTACAATGGGTAATATCTATACTTGGGTCATTTGTCTCAATAGGAGTGTTTGTCTTGCTTCCTTTCATATATCGGCCAATTATGTTGTCTCCGAATTTTAGCGGTATGACCTGCTTATAATGAAAGACATTTTCGATGACAATTAATGCTCCGAATTCGTCATTATATTCATTTTCGTTTAATATCTCATCCTTTTGCGGATTTCTAAGTTTTGTTGCTCCAATTCTAATACCAAATTGTTTGCCGCATTGTGGACACTCAAATATAAGTGACTGCCCCTCTTTGTATTTTGTTTCATCAAATGTGATAAATCCATCACATTTTGGACATCTAACTCTTTTCATTATATTATTTTATCTGGTATACCCAAGCATCATAAAAAAACTCATTGCCTCTCAGGTCATTGAGGGCGTTATATGCATCATTTCTGGTCTTGTATTTTCCGTATACAACTTTGATGGATTTATTGCCTTCAATTAAAGTGCTTGCTTCATATCCCTTCGTAGTAAGCTTCGTAACAAAAGCGTCTGCATTCTTTTTTGTTACTCTACTTGCCAATACAATACAAAAATATTTGTCTTGTTTGACAGACTTTAATTCCTCTGGAGCCTGTACCGACTTGTTGCTAATATTTTTTGAATTGATATCAGCTTTACTTTCCTTCTTTAATTGTATATTTTCTTTCGTGATATTATTGTAACTGTTTTTGATTAAGTTATGAATAATACCATTGTCCATATTCCCCATTTGTATAATTTTGTTATTGTTGTTTATTGGGGAAGACCAGGCGAAGAATGTTATTATTGCAATAAATACCGCCAATACGCTTTTAAATAGCTTTATTTTTGTTGATGGCGTATTGTTGCTTGATTCATTGAATTTTTCTTCTAATACGTCGTTCTCTTTTATCCTATAGTTTAATGGGGATGTTGAAAATGTTACAGTGGCAGTCGTCCTATCCGAGTTCGCTCTGTTTTCATGACATACGTCATTTTCTTTAGATATGTTGCTGTCATCCTCTTCTCTTTTCATTTCAAAAGAACTGAGGCTGTACAGATCTGGTGTCAGGATTCCTGCTTCGCAAGGTTTGAACTCAAGGTTACCGTCGTTGTTTAAATATAATGTACCGATATCGCAGAGTTCGTAAGACCCTTCGTTATATATAATTTGTTTTAATTCATTTACCTCTCCTGAGATACGGTTCTGTGCATCAGGATAGCTTATGTCATAAGCTTCTGTATACGATTGTACAAGTAAGGAATCATTGATGTTTAATTTGGGGTTGAAACCTAATGTCCTTTGAGGGGGCAGGAATAGACAATCCCTTTCATCGTAAGTAGCCGGGATGTGGCTGGCGATAAAACCGCCAAGTCCGGGTACGATGACACAGTCATTCCTTAATAATAATATTTCAATATGTCTTTCTAATTCTATCACGGATGCAAAATTACTCGTTTTTGATTAAAAAACAAAATAATGTAGCTTATTATGAAGATTTTTTTAATCATGCTGCAATAATTCGGATAATATTTTTAATTTTGCAGATAAATTATTAAGAAATTATATTCAAATTATGAATTACATAAAAACAGAAATAGATGGAGTTTTTATTATAGAGCCAAAGGTTTTTAATGATTCCAGAGGATATTTTTTTGAGGCTTTTAAATATTCTGACTTTAAAGAGCACGTAGGGCAGGTTTCATTTATTCAAGATAATGAATCAAAATCGTCTTATGGCGTCTTGCGTGGCTTGCATTATCAGAAGGGGGATTTCTCGCAGGCTAAATTAGTACGTGTCATTAAGGGACGTGTACTTGATGTTGCAGTAGATCTCCGGAAGGATTCTTCAACTTTCGGTAAGCATGTAATGGTAGAATTGAGCGATGAAAATAAGAAGCAATTCTTTATTCCTAGGGGATTTGCTCATGGATTCTTGGTCTTAAGTGACGAAGCAATATTTACATATAAGGTGGATAATGTCTACTCTCCGGAGAGCGAGGCGTCAATAAGATTTGATGATCCTGATTTGAATATAAATTGGCCGATAGACTCGAATGATATTCAGACAAGTCAGAAAGATCTGAATGGAGTGGCTTTTAAAGATGCAGAATATTTTAATGTATAGGTGTAATATATAATTTATAGCCGAATGAATATAGCAATTGTTGGAACAGGTTATGTCGGATTGGTTTCTGGTGCTTGCTTTGCTGAGACTGGGGCAACTGTAACATGTGTGGATGTTGATTGCGCGAAAATTGCAGCATTGAGGAAAGGTATTATACCTATTTACGAACCAGGGTTAGATGAACTTGTTGTAAAAAATATTAATGCCGGCAGATTAAAGTTTTCTACCTCATTGGCAGAAGTCTTAAATGATCAGCAAATTGTGTTTACTGCAGTAGGCACACCTCCGGATGAAGATGGAAGTGCTGATTTGAAATATGTTCTTCAGGTTGCTAAAACAATAGGGGAGAACTTAAACCGGTATTTGGTAGTTGTGACAAAAAGCACCGTTCCAGTTGGAACTTCTCACAAAATTGCTGATACAATAAAGGCAGAACTGAAAAAACGTGGTGTGGATGTCGCATTTGACGTAGCAAGCAATCCGGAATTTCTTAAGGAAGGTAATGCAATTAAAGATTTTATGAGTCCGGACCGAGTTGTTATTGGGGTAGATAGTGAAAGAGCAAAGAATATTTTGACAAAATTATACAAACCGTTTCTTCTGAATAATTTCCGTGTGATTTTCATGGATATTCCTAGTGCGGAGATGACAAAATATGCTGCAAACTCAATGTTGGCCACCCGTATCAGTTTTATGAATGATATCGCCAACCTTTGTGAGCTTGTTGGTGCTGATGTTAATAAGGTTAGAGCAGGCATAGGATCTGACACACGTATAGGCCGTAAATTCTTGTATGCTGGATGTGGATATGGAGGATCTTGTTTCCCTAAGGATGTTAAGGCTTTAATAAAAACGGCCGATGATAATGGATATTCATTAGAAGTATTGAAGGCTGTTGAGAAAGTTAATGAAAGACAAAAAGAAGTATTGTTCAAGAAGTTGGTTAAAGCCTTTGACGGGGATTTGAATGGTAAGTCTGTTGCATTGTGGGGATTGGCCTTTAAACCAGAAACCGATGACATGCGTGAATCAACAGCATTGGTTGTTATAAAGAAGTTGTTGGATGCTGGATGTAAAGTGCAGGCCTATGACCCTGAAGCAATGAATGAATGTAGACGCATAATTGGCGATAAGATAGAGTATTATGAAAATAAATACGATGCTTTGCAAAATGCTGATGCATTGATTTTGCTGACAGAATGGAAAGAGTTTAGATTACCGGATTGGAATGTTGTCGCCAATAAAATGCATAGAAAATTAATCTTGGACGGAAGGAACATATTTGATAATGATGATTTGGCGGAGCATGGTTTTGAATATCATTGTATAGGAAAATGATTAGAAATATTATATACATATTCGTATCGGCAATAGCTCTATTGTTTATTGGAAGTTGTAATAACTTGGATAAACGTGAAAAGCCTGTAGCTGAAAACCTGAAGGCAAAATCTATGTTGGAAGGAATTTGGTTGGATGCAGATGGGGAAAATGTTACATTTCGTATAAAAGGTGATACTGTGTACTATCCTGATTCAATGAGTCAGCCGGTAATGTTTAAGATTATTGCTGATACGATGATTTTTTATGGTAATAATATTTCAAAGTATCCTATAGTAAAACAAAGTTCAAATATATTTGAGTTTAAGAATCAAAATGGTGATATAGTTAAGTTGGTTAAAAGTGACGATCCTAATGATGCTATGCAATTTGTGCAGCATTCTCCAATCGTCTTAAACCAAAATAAAGTCATTAAACGAGATTCCGTGGTTAGTTTTTCTGATAAGAATTATCATTGTTATGTTCAGATAAATCCTACTACATATAAAGTTTATCGCACATTTTATAATGATGAAGGACTTGAAATTGAGAACATTTATTATGATAATATTATTCATATTAGTATATTCTCAGGTAGTTCAAAATTATTTTCTAAAGATTTCAGAAAAGATGATTTTGCATCTTGCGTCCCAAAGAATATGCTTAGCCAATGTGTTTTGAGCGATATAAAATTGGATTATCTGGATAAATCAGGTTTTCATTATCAGACGCAGTTGGCAATTCCTGATAGTCCTAGTTGTTTTATTGTTAAGCTGGCTATTACGTATAAGGGTAAAATAAGTATGTCAGTTGCACAATAATTTGTTTAGTATTAGTGCATCGGGGGGAGATTTAAATAGTGCTGACATTATTGAAAATAATGATATGAGTGAAACAAAATTGAGGGCGATTTGTTAATCGCCCTCAATTTTGTCTTATTTTGTTTCATCAAAAAGGTTGTCAATTTCTTTTATTTCGTCTTCATCAAACCATTTACTTAGTTTGCTTTTTGCTTTTTCCTTAACATCTTCTGACACGTCTCCCCATACCTTGTTAAGTACGTAAATTAAAACGGCCAAGTCATCACCTAATCCGGCAATTGGTATTGCATCAGGTATCACGTCGAGTGGGCTTATAAGATATCCTAAAGCACCGATAATAATAGCTTTATCCTTAACGGAAACCTTATCGCTTTGCAAAGTGTAATACAATATTAAAGAAGCGTAAACCAATTTTGCTCCCGCACGTTTTGCTATTCTCGAGATTTTTTCAATAAAGTCACCATTCGTGAATTTATTGGAATATGACATGAAATCAGGTAAATTCATTTCTATTTGATTTTAATTTATAATAAAATATACCACGACAAAATTAGTAATAATTTTTATTTTATCCAATATATTTGGGAATGAATAATATTATTGACATCCTAAAATAACATAAAATAACACAAATGAATTTGAGGTTTAAAGATACAATTCGTATTTTGAAAACATGTGATAAGGTTGATACAGGTATTATTGGATGTATGGCTTTTATGTATAAGGTTCTAATGAAAATGTCTTGTTGTATTTTCTTGTTGACATCCCAACGCTTATAAATCCTTTAAAAGTATATTACGCTGATTCTCAAGATATGTGGAACGTGCCATTAGAATCTTTTTCCATCTTTCTGATTTAAATTTGTGAAAATCTAATTCAAGTTTCCATTTGCCGTATGATTCCAAACGGTCTATTAATAGACCTACGCTCAGTCGTGACGTAGATTCCGCTGGTTGATAGAAGTTGTAATCACCTTTATCGTCTGTTGATATTTCTGTCAGGATATTTATTTTGACAAGTTCATATAATAAATCATTTGTAATTCGAATGGGTATACCTGTAATTAATTTAAGATCTAATGCTGTATATGGTTTTCTGCCTTCTTCGAATCTTTTACATATACAGCTGGCAAGGATTACACACATCATCAGTTTGTAACGATGGCTTATATCTTCAGTTTGTGCCTTAAAGGCAAATTCTTCTAAGTTTTGATTAGTATAGCATAGTTCGGCTCCAAATAAACATATTATCCATGATATCTGAACCCACAGCATAAAAAGAGGTAATGCTGCAAATGAGCCGTAAATTGCATTATAGCTGCTTACCCATATCTGAGAGTGTATGTAAAATAGTTGAAGACCTTGCATTGCTGATCCCGCTAATATTCCTGGCATAATCGCACATTTTAATTTTACTTTAGTATTTGGCATAAATACATAAAGTGCAATGAATACGGCAATCATGAGAATGTATGGCATCACATCGATGATAAGGCGAATCATTGGCGCCAGCAACGCATAATTTTCCATCTGGTCTGCAATTGTTGCCACGAATATGGAAATACCTGATGTGACAACTATTATTATTGGTACAAGAAGAAACATTGCCATATAGTCCGTTATTGTACGGAATAAACTTCTTGGCTTTTTTACTTGCCAAATTCTATTGAAATTCTGTTCTATATTATAGATAAGCATTATAACGGTCCATAACATAAAAAGAAGTCCAATTCCGAGAAATATACCGCTTTTTGTATGAACAAGATATGAATTTACAAATCCGATAATAACTTCTGCTGCTTGTGGCTGGCTTGATAAAACGTCTCTAAACCAAGACTCAATATATTTATTATAACCAAAGCCTCTGGCGATTGCAAAAACAACTGCCAATATGGGTACTATTGCCAGCAATGTTGAATATGTAAGTGCAGAAGCCGAATCTGTCATTCGTTTAGTTGTTGCACTTTCTATTGCCAGGAATAATTTTTTAATTATTTCGTAGCAGAAGTATTTTAGAGGTGAGACGTCTTGACGTTTTACACGCCAAATAGTAACAGTAAAAAAAGATAAAATGTTATTTATCAATTTTTTCATAATATTATTTTGTGGTTAGATAAAAAGAAAACAGTGTCCCTATAAGCCGGGTTTTGTCCTTTAAAATGCGTATAGCATATTAAAGTGCCTGTCATTTATCTAGATTATGAGTTACCCCATAATTCGAGCATTCTACCCTCCATCGTGATATTTCGGACGGATAACCCTCAGACGATGGTTTACATGAACTTGCAGCCTCCAGATAGCACAGCCTGTCAATCACTTGCCAGCTGGTGGTCTCTTACACCACCTTCTCACCCTTGCCTTTACGGCGGTTGTTTTCTTCTGCATCTCCTGCTGTCGCCAACAGCTCCTATTTTCAGAAGTGGAGCATCCTATGCTGCCCGGACTTTCCTCTTATAAGATTGAACTTACAAGCGACAGAGCCGGAACACTGTATTCGACTGCAAAGATACATAAAAATCATGTAATTTGAAATATAAAATCATAATTTTACATTTTATTGTAATGTATTGTCATGAATTATAAGCCAATTGCACATTTAAACGAATGTAAAATTATGTGCACTTCTCACTAAGAGCCGTTAATAGTATTATTTTTAGTGTTAAAAGAGGACAAATATATAAGAGAAAACGTGGTATTAACAAATTTTGCGTCTAAATTTGCATGAAAAGAAATTGATATTTTAAGTTTAAATAAAAAATAAATGAGATGAAAAAATTATCAAATTATTTCGCTTATGCTATTTGCTTAATAGCAATGTCATTCTCAACAGGAGCTTTTACAAATGCTTATGCAAATAATTTGCCCGGTCAACCTGTAGACCTGACATATGCAGCAGAAAAAGCTCTACCTGCTGTCGTTCATATTAAATATCTACAAAACAGCAAAATTCAGACTGTTGATGTGCAGGACGATCCTTTTGGAGATTTCTTTGATCCTTTTGGCTTTTTTGGTAATCCGGGAAACAGGGGCTCTCAGAAAAGAAAGATTCAGACACCAAAGCGTGAAGGTGCGGGTTCGGGTGTTATAATTTCTTCAGATGGATATATCGTAACAAACAATCATGTTGTAGATGGAGCCGACGAATTAACTGTTACGTTAGATGATAATAGAGAGTTTTCGGCACGAATTATCGGTACGGATAAAAAGACCGACTTGGCCTTAATAAAGATTGACGGGAAAAATCTTCCTACTTTGCCTATTGGAGATAGTGATAAGTTGAAGGTAGGTGAATGGGTGCTGGCTGTCGGTAATCCTTTTAATTTAAGTTCAACTGTAACAGCTGGTATTATAAGTGCTAAAGCCAGGTCTTTAGGAGCAAACGACATAGAGTCGTTTATACAGACAGACGCTGCAATTAATGCCGGAAATTCAGGCGGTGCATTGGTTAATGTAAAGGGCGAACTTATAGGTATAAACGCCATGCTTTATTCGCAAACAGGAAGTTATAGTGGATATGGATTTGCAATACCGACAACTATAATGAATAAAATTGTTGCAGACTTAAAGACTTATGGAACCGTGCAACGTGCTGTTCTGGGAATAGAAGGTGCTGATGTCAACAAGTATGTTGATCAGCAGAAAGAAAATGGTAAAGAAATAGACTTAGGTACAATGGAAGGTATCTATGTATCTAAAGTTTCTGAAGATGGTGCAGGATTTGAGGCTGGAATAGAAGAGGGCGATGTTATTACTGCTGTTGACGGTAAAAAGATTAAGAAGATGGCTGAGCTGCAGGAGTATCTTGCAAATAAGCGTCCGGGTGAAAAGGTGACAATTACTTTCCTGCACAATAAACGTCAAAAGACTGCAGCAGTGACACTTAAGAATGAGCAAGGAAACACTAAGGTTATCAAGAATGCAGATCTTGATGTTCTTGGCGGTAACTTCCGTGAAATAAATGAGTCAGAAAAGAAACAGCTCAATATTAGCTATGGTTTGATGGTTATGAAGGTGAACGATGGCGCATTTAAAGAAGCAGGCATCAATAAAGGCTTTATAATTCAAAAGGTAAATGATGTTACGATGAAGACAATCGACGATCTTCAGAAGGCTGTAAAAGAAGCATCTGTAAGTAAGGATCCTGTTCTTTATATCCAGGGTGTTTATCCTACAGGAAAGAAGTCATATTTTGCTGTTCCGATATCAAAATAGTTGATGTAGATTAAATTAAGTAGAAGTTATTTTGGGACAATTTTATTGTTGATAAAATTACCAATTATAACTTCTACTTATTTTTATGTGAAAATATTTTGTATATTTCACAATATTTTCTTTGCATTTAATAAGAAAGTTATTAAATTTGCAAATACTTAAATTTATATGCTACATGAGACAACTAAAAATCACAAAATCTATAACCAATAGAGAGAGTGACTCTCTGGACAAATATCTTCAGGAGATAGGACACGAAGAATTAATAAGTGTAGAAGAAGAAGTAGAGTTGGCTCAGCGTATAAAAAAAGGTGACCGAAAGGCTTTGGAAAAATTGACAAAAGCAAATTTGCGTTTTGTCGTTTCGGTAGCGAAGCAATATCAGAATCAAGGATTGAGTTTGCCGGATCTGATTAATGAAGGAAATGTCGGATTGATTAAGGCTGCTGAGAAATTTGATGAAACGAGAGGCTTTAAGTTTATTTCATATGCTGTATGGTGGATACGCCAAAGTATTCTTCAGGCGATAGCGGAGCAAAGCAGAATTGTGCGGCTTCCACTAAATCAGGTGGGGTCTGTAAATAAAATTAATCGGGCATTAAATAAGTTTGAACAAGAGAATGAACGTAGGCCCAGTATTGATGAAATTGCAGACAAGGTAGACATTCCACATGATAAAATTGAAGAAGCAATGAAGGTTAACAGCAGGCATGTGTCTGTTGATGCTCCATTCGCTGAAGGTGAAGATAATAGTTTGTTGGATGTTTTGCCGAATAATGATTCACCAATGGCAGATAAGACTCTTGTGTTGGAGTCGTTACGTGAGGAAATAAATCGTGCATTGCAGACTCTTAATGAGCGTGAACGCAATATTATAGAAGCCTTTTTTGGCATAAATCAGCCAGAGATGACATTAGAGGAGATAGGAGACAAGTATGGTCTGACACGTGAGCGAGTTAGGCAGATTAAAGAAAAAGCAATAAGACGATTGCGTCACAATACTAAAAATAAATTACTAAAATCATATTTAGGACAATGAGAAGTTTGAAATATTTTATTTGTATTATTTTTTCTGTTATAGCTTTAAGTATAACTGTTTCTGCAAAAAATAAATGTGTGCCCAAGGCATATGTTTTTGGAGTTGCAGCATCTTTTAATGATTCAATAGTATATTTTACCGATATTCAGGAATTGGATAGTGCATGGATAGATGATAAAAGTGATTTTTTGTTAAATAGAAGCGATTACTCTTATCAGTTGAAGAATTATTTTGAACAGAAAAATATACCTCATCGTACATGTATTGTCAGCTATGCATTGAAGCGTAAAGATATTGATAAAAAGTATCAAAAAATAAAGAATAAATATGTAAAGAATGGAAATATTAATATAAAGTATATTTCTAGTGATGATTTTCATTTTACTAATGTAAAACCTGAATAAATAAAAACATATAATATCGTATTGTTGATGGACAATGTAAGAACTGAAAATATAGACTTAAATGTTGCATCACATGCATATTATTTTAATATCGCAGATTTTATTGTAAAAATTCTTTTTGAGGATATCAGTAAGAATAATATTGATTTGTTACCATCTTTGAATGATTTCAGCATATCGAATGATTCAGATGGTAATTTTTTGTTCTGTCTGTATGTCGTTTCTGTATTACCTGAAATCGGTATATGCAAGAACCATATAGGCTCATTTGACACAGGAAATGGTTGTGTCATAGTAGATAAATTAGAAGATGGAGAATATCTGTTTTCTGTTAATGATATATGTAATAATGTATGCTGTGAATTGCTTACAGATAAAACTTTTACTGAATGTCATTGCGTCTTAAATGGAGACGCAAGTATGCAACGTTTTGGCCTTAATAATGCTTTAATGATGATTTATGCATTTGCCGGCAGTTCAAAAGGAGCGTTGCTTATACATGCATCTGCAATAAAATATGGTGATGACGGAATTGCCTTTATAGCAAAGAGTGGAACAGGTAAAAGTACGCATACCGGTTTGTGGATTAAACACATATTTAATTCTGAATTATTAAATGATGATAATCCGATTATCCGTATGATTAATGATGTGCCATATTTGTATGGTAGCCCTTGGAGTGGAAAGACACCATGTTATCGAAATGTTAAAACAAAGCTAAGAGCTTTAGTTCGGATTGAGCGAGGGGACTGCAACCATATTAAGAAATTAAGACCAACAGAGGCTTTTGCGTCGATATTGCCTTGCTGTTCCACAATGAAATGGGATACATTGGTATATGATTCAATTTGTGGTAATATAATACAAATTATAAGTAAAATAGATATTTATACGTTATATTGTCTTCCTGATAGAAATGCAGCACTTTTATGTCACGAAAAGATCTTGAACAAAAAGATATAGAAATCCAGAATAAATATCTCATCCCAGAAATTATAAGACTGTTGGATGAGGGACGTACTGTTACAATAAGATTAAAAGGTTTCAGTATGAGGCCTTTTTTAGAGGATAAAAGAGATAAAGCGTTATTAAAAAAGTCTGATAGCATTAAAATAGATGATGTTGTGTTGGCAGAAATTAATAAAGGACAATATGTATTGCATCGGGTAATTAATATGGATGAAAATTTTATCCTATTGAGAGGTGATGGAAACATACAGACCGAATTATGTCGAATTAATGATATTAAAGGCTGTGCTGTAGGCTTTTACAGAAAAGGACGTAGCACTCTGGAGCGGACAGATGGTATAAAATGGCAATTGTATTCATTTATTTGGAATAAATTATTTCCAATTAGAAGATACTTGCTATATGGTTATAGAAAATTATGGTTAAGAATTTTTCCGGTAAAATTATAGTTTAATATGAAAGCAAAAAAGGGTTTTAAACTACGCAATGTATGTGGTGAACATGTGATTGTTGCAGAAGGAATTGATAATGTAGATTTCACAAATATAATAAGTATGAATGAATCTTCTGCATATTTGTGGAATGAGATATCCTCATTGAATTTTTTCGACGAGAATACGTTGACAGATCTTTTGACAGAAAAATATCAAGTGACAACTGAAATAGCATTTGCTGATTCAAAAAAGATAATGTCAGAATGGATGAAGGCTGGTATTGTTGAAGAATAAAGTTATCTGATAGGATAAAATATTTTAAAAGAAGGATTTCATTCAACCTATAGATTTGACTCTAACTTAGAAATCAGCATGGAGAATTAAAAATAATCCTGCTGATTTTTTTTATAATGATAACTCTATTTATAGTTTAGAAAAATGTTGCCCGATTTTCATTCAATGATGAAATTTATTTGAAAAAAGAAATTATAGATGTTATCTAGAAATTTTTATTCATTTAATTTTTTAATGATACCTTTAAAATTGTAATATTTTAGAGGCTAAATGTTATATATATATATGCTTTTGCTTCGTATGATAGCTTGTTTTTATAAAACTTGCCAATTAGGTTTTATATTATAAGTAATTGATTTCTTGGTAAAAACTCTGTTGTTTTTACGATATAAATGACTTGTTTTTTATTCAAAAATCATAGACTTTTATCCATTATACAATAAAGTTCTCATCAGACTTTTTATTAATTGATAATTAATTAAGATTTTATCGTTGCAGGAAAATAATTTGTGGGTGTGATTAAGTATGGCTTGTTAATATAGGGGAGGCTCTATAATAATTATATATAATCCTAGATTTCTTAATATAAAAAGGCTGTCCCTTTAAATCGGGACAGCCTTATGATCTGATATTCAGGTGATTTATAAACGTTTAAAATCACCTAAATATTATTATTTAGCTTATTAAGCCTCTTCACCATTACTCCAGTCTTCCTTAGATTTACGGATGTAGCTGTTATAACGGAGTTTAGCCATACGCTCTGCTTCAGCGAACAGTTCTTCTGCCTCATTTGGATATGCCTTCTTTACAGAGAGGTAACGAACCTCACCGAGCAGGAAGTCGTGGAATTTGCTCCAATCGGGTTCTTTAGAGTCGAGTGAGAACGGATTCTTACCTTCTTCTGCAAGTTCAGGATTGTATCTCCACAAGTGCCAGTAACCACATTCAACAGCTTTAGCCTCTTCTGCCTGGCTCTTGCCCATACCACCTTTAGCCTTAAGACCATGATTGATACAAGGAGCGTAAGCAATGATGAGTGACGGACCAGGATAAGCTTCAGCCTCACGGATAGCCTTCAAGCACTGAGCCTGATCTGCGCCCATTGCAATCTGTGCAACGTAAACATAGCCATATGTTGTTGCCATAAGACCGAGATCCTTCTTGCGGATTCTCTTACCCTGGGCAGCAAACTGGGCGATAGCACCAAGAGGAGTTGACTTAGAAGACTGACCACCAGTGTTAGAGTAAACCTCTGTGTCAAGGACGAGGATGTTGACATCTTCACCACTTGCGATAACATGATCAAGACCGCCGTAGCCAATATCGTAAGATGCACCATCACCACCGATAATCCACTGGCTGCGCTTAACGAGATAGTGATCAAGAGTCTTAAGTTCCTTGCAGATTTCACATCCAGATTCTGCGCCAGCTGCAATCATCGGTTTCAGCTTAGCAGCTGCAGCTTTAGATGCTTCAGCATCATCTTGAGCACCAATCCACTCCTGAGCTGCAGCCTTGAATTCAGCAGGAGTATCCTCTTTTGAAATAGCTTCGTTCAGAAGAACTGTTACACGCTCTTTCATCTTCTTGTTACCAAGTACCATACCCATACCGAACTCGCAGAAGTCCTCGAACAGAGAGTTGTCGAATGCAGGACCCTGTCCCTTTTCATTCTTGCAATAAGGAGTAGAAGGTATAGATGCAGAGTAGATAGAAGAACAACCTGTTGCGTTAGCAATCATTTCACGGTCACCGAAGAGCTGAGAAATCAGTTTAACGTAAGGTGTCTCACCGCAACCAGAGCAAGCTCCAGAGAACTCAAACAGAGGTTTAGCAAACTGAGAGTTCTTAACGTTTGACTTGATGTCTACAAGATCCTGTTTGCTTGAAACTTTGTTAACCAGATAATCCCAACGAGCAGCCTCAACATCATTTCCTGCGAATGGAACCATTGTAAGAGCCTTACCCTTCTTCGGATTTCCAGGACAAACATCAGCACAGTTACCACATCCAAGACAATCCATAACACTTGCCTTTATAACGAAGTGCATACCCTTCATTGCTGCAGGAGCCTTCATCTCGAGAGTTGTGTCGTCAAAGCCCTTAAGCTCTTCGTCTGTCAGAACAAACGGACGGATTGCAGCGTGAGGACAAACATATGCACACTTGTTACACTGGATACAGTTTTCAGAATTCCATACAGGAACGAAGGCTTCAACACCGCGCTTTTCATAAGCTGATGTGCCATTCTGCCATGTACCGTCAACAGTGTCATGGTTGATGAAGTCTGAAACTTTCAGCAAGTCTCCAGCCTGAGCGTTGATAGGACGAACAAGTTCTTTTACGAATGCAGGAGCATCGTCTTCTACTATAGCATCGTCTTCAAGATTTGCCCATGCTGCATCAACTGTAAGCTGTTTGTATTCGCCACCGCGATCAACTGCAGCATAGTTCTTGTCAACAACATCCTGTCCCTTCTTTCCGTAAGACTTAACGATGAATTTCTTCATCTGTTCAACGGCCAAGTCAACAGGAATAACACCTGTTATACGGAAGAATGCACTCTGAAGAATAGTGTTGGTACGGTTGCCCAAGCCAATTTCTTGTGCAATCTTAGTTGCATTAATATAGTAAACTGTAATATTGTTCTGAGCGAAATAGCGTTTAACCTTATTAGGTATGAAGTTTACAAGCTCTTCGCCATCGAATATTGTGTTCAGCAAGAATGTACCATTCTTCTGCAAACCACGTGTAACATCGTACATATGTAAGTAAGCCTGAACGTGGCATGCTACGAAGTTAGGTGTATTTACGAGATATGTGCTACGGATTGGTGAATCACCGAAACGCAGGTGTGAACATGTGAAACCTCCAGATTTCTTTGAGTCGTAAGAGAAGTATGCCTGACAGTGTTTGTTGGTATTATCACCAATAATCTTAACTGAGTTCTTGTTTGCACCAACAGTACCGTCTGCACCTAAACCAAAGAATTTAGCCTCGAACATTCCTTCGCCGCCAAGAGCCATTTCTTCAACTTGAGGAAGTGATGTGAATGTAACATCATCAACAATACCTACTGTAAAATGATTCTTAGGTTCGTTAAGTTTCAGATTGTTGAATACTGATATGATTGTAGCAGGAGTTGTATCGTTAGAACCTAGTCCATAACGTCCGCCAACGATGAGAGGTCTGTCTTCAACATCATAGTAAGCGCTCTTAACATCAAGATACAGAGGTTCGCCTTCAGCTCCAGGTTCTTTAGTTCTGTCAAGAACAGCAATACGTTTAACTGTCTTAGGTACAGAAGCGAGCAGGTGTTTAACAGAGAATGGACGATAGAGGTGAACAGAAATCATACCAACTTTCTCGCCATTTGCATTGAGGTGGTCGATTGCTTCGCGTGCTGCCTCTGTTGCAGAACCCATAAGGATTATGATTCTGTCAGCATCGTCTGCACCATAATATGAGAAGAGGTGGTATTCACGACCTGTAATCTTGCTGATTTCACCGAGGTAATGCTCAACAACTTCAGGTACTTTGTCATAATAGCTGTTGCAAGATTCACGGTGTGTGAAGAATGTTTCAGGATTCTCTGCTGTACCACGTGTTACAGGACGCTCAGGTGTAAGCGCACGGTCGCGGAAACGTTTAACGTCTTCCATGTCAAGCAGCGGAGCGATATCTTCCTGCTCAAGAAGTTCTATCTTGTGATACTCGTGAGATGTGCGGAAACCATCGAAGAAGTTAAGGAATGGTACGCATGTTTTAAGTGATGCCAGGTGAGCTACGGCTGTAAGGTCCATAACTTCCTGTACAGATCCCTCGCAGAACATTGCGAAACCTGTCTGGCGACAAGCCATAACGTCTTGATGATCACCAAAGATACACAATGAATTTGATGCCAATGAACGTGCAGATACGTCAAAAACGCATGGCAGAAGTTCTCCGGCAATTTTGTACATGTTAGGAATCATGAGCAGCAAGCCCTGAGACGCTGTGAATGTTGTAGTGAGGGCGCCTGCCTGAAGTGAACCATGAACGGCTCCGGCAGCTCCACCTTCAGACTGCATTTCCTGTACAGAAACAGTCTGTCCGAAAAGGTTTTTACGGCCTTTTGCAGCCCATTCGTCAACGTGTTCTGCCATCGGTGAAGATGGTGTGATAGGATAAATTGCTGCAACTTCGCTAAACATATAGCTTATGTGAGCAGCAGCTTCGTTACCATCACAAGTGATAAACTTTTTTTCTTTAGCCATTTTTAATAAAATATTAAATGTTAGTGTATCTATATACCTTCTTAATTATATAATAAAATATTTCTTCTTTTAATATAGAAATCCCAATAGCCATAATGGTATCTGATTTCCTTTGCCGATTTCTGTGTTGTAGCGGGCATAAATAGTGTCCGGATTCATTCTGATTTTTGCATTTCCTGTAGCGTCACAGATTCTGAACTCCTTATTTTCGTCTACTGTGTAACAGTTATCTTTATTGCTCTGATTTATCTTGTGATCTTTCCACATAGAGTTAACAAAGAATGTTTCCATAACATCTTGTTCCTCTACTCTAATAGGATATATTGCGTAAATAAGGTTTGGGTTATGCATCATTATCTTTCCTGGCTTTTTGGGAAATTCCTGACCGACAGGATATATTATGTTAATCAACCGTGCTTCCGCAAGGTACTTTATGTAGTTCATAACCGTAGCTCTGCTTGTCTCTATATCAATTGCCAGTTGGCTTATGTTTGGTGCTTTGGGACCGTCAACTGCAAGCTGATAAAATAGTTTTTTTATCTTTGTGAGATATTTGAGCTCAATCTGCTTAATCAGTAGTATATCAACTTCTGTCATCATATTCATTGTCTTGAGCAAATTCTCGGAGAAATTTCTGTGCTCAAGAAAAAATGGATAGAATCCATGGTGAAGATACTCCTTTAAATATTTTCCAGGTGAAACTTCAGGTAAGATGTGGCGAGTTATATGTTCATGGTCGCGTAATACTTCATCTAATGTATACGGCCTAAAGTTTGTTCCAGCAACAAGATTTATATATTCTCTTAAAGAAAAGCCCCTAAGGTTGTAGCTTTTTACAATACCATTAAGTTCTGGATTTTCTTCTTTTAGGTGCATAACGCTGCTACCTGTAAATATAATTTTTAGTTGTGGATACTTTTCGTAGCAGAGACGTAGCTCTTTACTCCAATTTGGTTCTTTGAAGATTTGGTCAATTAGCAGTACGTTTCCACCATTTTTGTAAAACTCACCGGCAAAGTCTGCAATGCCTCTTCCTTGAAAATAGAAGTTGTTCATGTTGACATAAAGACATTTACGGTCATTAGGTGCGAAGTTTTCTTTTGCATATTGTAAAAGAAAAGTAGTTTTGCCAACACCTCTTGTACCTTTTATGCCAATCATCCTCTCGTCCCAGTTTATCTCGTCCATCAGCATGCGGCGAACGGGGGCGTTTGTGTGTTCTACCAAATAAGTATGGGTACGAAAGAAAGCTTCCATTCTTTTTTAATTTGTTTTCTTTTGCAAAGATAATATTTTATTCTATAATTGCAAACCATACATTGCAAAAACTCATTTTTTTTTATTATTTTTGCACCAAAATCAATAATTGTTTTTTGTGAAGTTACATATTTTTAATCCAGAGCATGACATTGCTTTAGCATATGGGACAGAAAGCATAACCCTGCCGCACGCAATTCAGGAGTTCAAAATGAACTTGGGATATATTCCTGCACTATGGGCAAATGATGGTGATTGCGTTCTTGTTGATGATGTTCCTTATGCACTTAAAGCTTTAGCTAAGACCCACAGGTGTCATGCTGATGTCGTTTTTGTTACTATTGATGATTTGAAAGCCGCGGATTTTTCATCTATAGACCCATGGGGATGGGACTTAAGCCTACGTTCAATGCTTTCTAAGTCAGGGATAATAATTAACGGAAAAGATTTGTGTGATGTCGTTGATGATCGCATTCTGACTGATGTAAAACATTTTTCAAATCGCAGTCATACATCCGCTTTATTGAAATTGATTAGAGCAGGTATAGAGGATATGACGTGTGGTGAAAGTTTTTATGTTACACATCCTGAAGATATTTTTAACTTAGTTGAAAAATATGGACAAGTCGTTGTTAAAGCGCCGTGGAGTAGTAGTGGACGTGGCGTTAAATATCTTTCAGAAAAGGAAGTCTGCCCTTCTAAATTAGGATGGATTAAAAACATTATAAATCGTCAAGGAGGACTTTGTGTTGAGCCGTATTATAATAAGGTGAAAGATTTTGCCATGGAGTTTTATTCTCATGGTGATGGGCATATTAGTTATTGTGGCTTATCTTTGTTTAATACAGATGGTGTGTCATATACGGGTAATATCATAGCATCGGAATCATATAAAACGGAATTACTCTCAAAATATGTGTCGGAGGAAATGCTGACACGTATCAGAGAAAATATTATAAAAGTTTTTTCATCATATCTTTCAGGTTTATATCAAGGTCCGTTTGGTGTTGACATGATGATTGTTTCTGGTGGTGCCAACGGCTTTTTGTTGAATCCTTGTATTGAGATTAATTTGCGTCGTACAATGGGGCATGTGGCAAATTCAGTAAGAAAAACTAATGACACATCTGTAGAATTTATGCATATTGTGCACGATGTAAATTATTTATTGCGTTTTGATTCAATAGGAAAAAATTTTGTGAAAGTCATATAGGATATCGTTTAATTATTAATATAAAATTAATTTACTTGAACACATGAAAAAAACATTCTTTTTGTCATTGCTTTTGGTGCCATTAGTTTCATATGGACAATACCGTTCTGAGGTTTGGTGTCCTGATAATGGTGACGGCACTTATACAAACCCTGTTATCAATGCGGATTATAGCGATCCTGATGTATGCGTCGTAGGTGAAGATTATTATCTTACTGCAAGTTCTTTCAACTGTACTCCAGGTTTGCCAATACTTCACTCAAAGGATTTGGTTAATTGGGAAATAATAGGACATGCTTTGAAGGATATTGAGCCGGCAAGCGTTTACAATATGCCTTCTCACGGTAATGGCGTATGGGCTCCTAGTATCAGGTATCATAATGGAGAATTTTATATTTACTGGGGTGATCCTGATTATGGCGTGTTCATGGTAAAGACAAAGAATCCTGCCGGAGAGTGGGAGAAGCCAGTTTGCGTTATTCCGGGACCTGGCAATATTGACAGTACACCACTATGGGATGAGGACGGGCGATGCTATCTTGTAAGTGCTTATGCAAATAGTAGATCACGTTTCGCATCTGTAATAGTAGTGCGTGAATTATCTGCTGATGGAACAAAGGCTATAGGTGATCCTGTTATTGTTTTTGATGGTAATGGAACGGAGAACCGAACTTGTGAAGGTCCAAAGTTTTATAAGAGGGATGGGTGGTATTGGATTATGTGCCCAGCAGGTGGAGTTCCTACAGGATTCCAGCTTGCTATGAGATCTAAGAGTCCATTTGGTCCTTATGAGTGCAAAAAAGTATTAGCCCAAGGAAAGAGTGATGTCAATGGCCCTCATCAAGGAGCGTGGGTTCATACTGCATTTGGTGAAGATTGGTTTTTGCATTTTCAAGATAAGGGCTGTTATGGACGTGTAGTGCATTTGCAGCCGGTTGAATGGAGAGATAATTGGCCTGTTATGGGAATAGATAAAGATGGTGATTATTGCGGTGATCCTGTTAAAACTTACCGTAAGCCAAAAACATCTAAAGCTTGGCCTATTCAAAATCCTGTTGAAAGCGATGAGTTTAATCAGCCTCTCTTGGGTAAACAATGGCAGTGGCATGCAAATTATAATCAGTTCTTTGGTATGCCTACTTCATTTGGTACTTTTAGAGTCTACAATCATAAGTTAAGTGAGAATTTCGTGAACTTATGGGAAGTGCCGAATTTGCTGCTTCAGAAAACTCCTGCTGATAAATTTACAGCAACAGCTAAAGTACGTGTAACTGCTAAAGATCAGAACCAGTTTGGAGGTCTGATTATGATGGGACTCGACTATTCTGCTATTGTTGTAAAAAGAGTTGGGGATGAATTTGAACTTCAGCAGATTACTTGCTTAAGAGCTGATAAAGGAAAGCCGGAAAAAGTTAATATCATTGCCAAGCTTAAGCCTACTGAAATTGATAAGATTGATTATCAACCAGCCATTCACGAAGATATTTATCTCCGTATGATGGTTAATGAGGGCATCTGTAATTTTGCATATAGCTTAGACGGAAAAAAATATAAGAAAGTAGGCGAAAGTTTCAAGATGCGTGAAGGCAAATGGATTGGAGCTAAAATTGGTTTTGTAGCAGCAGAACCTGCTGGTAAGGCTAATAGAGGATGGTTAGAGGCTGATTGGTTCCATGTTACAAAATAATAAATCTTGTTACTTATCATATAAAGACTCCCCAGATTTAAATGTTTAAATCTGGGGAGTCTTTATATGATAGCTATTCTTTTATTTATTCGAAATGCCTGCGGTCTTTTCTATAAAATATAATGGTCTTCTTTTTGTCTCAATGTAGATTTTTCCAACATATTCACCAATGACCCCGCATGCGATAAGTATACATCCGCCAATGAACCATACAGATATAAGAAGAGATGTCCAACCTTGAATTGCATCTCTGTCGAAATATGATATCAGTGCATATATAATTACGGCTATAGAAATCAATATGAATACAACACCAAGGTAAGTAATATAGTGTAAAGGTTTTATTGAGAAGGATGTTATTCCGTCTAGGGCAAAGCTGATCATTTTCTTTAATGGATATTTAGATACACCAGCCATTCTTTCTTTTCTGTCATAATAAACTATATCTGACGGATATCCTAATGAAGCGACCATTCCACGTAAAAATAGATTACGCTCGGGATAATCCATTAATGATTTAAGGGCCCTACGGCTCATCAGTCTGAAGTCTGCATGGTTATAGATTATCTTACCGCCTAACTTATTCATGAGTTTGTAAAATAAAAGTGCTGTATTGCGTTTGAAAAACGTATCTGTCTTGCGTTCACGTCTTACTCCGTAAACGATGTCTTTACCATCATTAAAACATTTGACCATGTCATATATTGCATTGACGTCATCTTGCAGGTCTGCATCAATTGATATTGCTGCATCCGCATTTTCAGAAGCCCATTCAAGTCCTGCAGTAAGGGCGAATTGGTGTCCTGAATTTCGAGATAGTTTTAAGCCGCATACTTTGTTGCTTTCTGAGGCATATTTTTCTATCAGTTTCCATGTGTTGTCTTTGCTTCCATCATCAATATACAAGATCCTGCCGGTGCTGATGCTTCTGTCATACACCATTTTATCTATTACTGCAGTTAATTGTTTAGTGGTTTCCGGCAGCATTTCCTCTTCATTATAGCATGGTACAACTATTAAAAGGTTCATTGTTCAGGTTTATTTTTATTGTTATATTGATTTGTAATTCTGTTTATTTGTTCCGTTGTTGTAGAATTTATAAAAGTGCAACCATTTTTTATCATCACAGCTGCGATGTTTAAAATCACGAATTTCTTCTACTCTATAATTGGGGTATGTTTTTTTGAAAGTTTCAATGTCATCATTTCCTGCAATAAGGTAGCCATATGAAGGGTTGAAACAGTCAAACGGCACAACACGGTCGCCAAGATAAAAGTTTATTGTGAACGGGTGCATACGGTCTCCAACAACAATGTCTGTTCTATATGAATATATTCTGCCACTTGGTACAATCTTTTTTATTTGCATGGCAACATTGTAGTCTGACTTAGAACTAAGTATTACAGGTTGATAGAATCCGTCTAGAGAAATGAAGATTCCCCAAACAATTCCTAATGTGGATAACACTAATTTGTAAGGGCTCTGATTCTTAATACGCCAAAATATAATAGAAGCTATGATAGGGATTGCCAATATTATTATAGACATAAAATTCAATTCTGTAGTGGCCAAGTCTCTCATCATATTTATGTTTTCTACTGCATGTTTGCCTGAAAAAATGCTTTCAGGTATAATGTTGATTCTTACAGCAAAAAAACAAATCACTAGCAGAATTGATATTCCTGCCATGATATTTCCAAAAACCTTTAAGACAATTTTATGTTTATGGGATAAGTATATTATATATTCTGCTAAGAAAAAGGCAATGAACGGATATATCGGTAAAAGGTAAACGCTACGTTTGCTTTTCGGAATGCAATAGAATACGAAAATAATAACTATGCTCAATAGTGAAAATAAATGTGCTGAATCCATTGTTGTAATTCGATTGCGAAGTTTTTTCCACCATTGGTTTATTCCAAAATCAAACGACTTATATTTAATAGCAAAAAGCGATATAATTACAAGAAGAGTGTAGGGGACATATCCAGCAATTACTGTTATTAAATTATAATATGCAGGTTTCTCGTGTGAAGAATATGACATCTTGCCAAGAAAGCGTAGGACATTTTCTTCATAAACTAATTCCAAAAATTTGTCTCCGCCTTGCCTATATGCAGCAATGTACCATAAAGATGGAAGTATACATGCAGATAGACCAATCAATATGAAAGTAAAAATAAGTTTTGCGGGCTTTGTTCCACGTATAAGTAGATATACAAACTCCACAAGGCATGGTAATAATATGCCAATAGGCCCTTTGGTCAGGAAGGCACCACTCATTGCTAATACACCCCATAGCGGAAAACCTTTCATTCCTTTTTCGCCCCATTTGTGCAGCTGATATAGGGCGATAACTATAAGCGAACTCAGCAGCATGTCAACACGGCATGATGTTCCTGCTCTATGTACTTCAAAGCAGGTGAGTGTAATTATGCCGGCGATGAAAGCAGTTGTTGCATCTTTGCGTTTGGCAAAGAATACATATCCTGCAGCAATCATTGCTATTAATGATAGGGCTGAAGGCATACGTGCGGTGAATGTAGTAACTTCTCCGTAAATATATGATAATAACGCTATAAACCAGTGTAGCAATGGCGGTTTATATGCAATGTCTATTCCGTTGTTTATTGGTAATATCCAGTTGCCGTATTTTAGCATAGACAATGATACTATAGCCTCACGCGGTTCGCCACGAGTATTAAATAATGACAAACCGATGAATGAGATAAGTGATATCACGCATATCACCATTAGAATTAATAATAATTTTTTTTCCTGTTTATTCATATTTCTGATTTTATGAGCAATACATTAAAATATGCCTCACATATTATCGTGTGAAGCATAATTGCAAGCCCTAACATAATATTGAATTGCAAAATTAAAAATAAAACTTATTTAAAGCGATATTTATTCCTAATTTTTTCTATGCAATATAAAATACCTTTGTCGGCAGTGCTAAAATAATATATAATGTTTATTTCAGCGTTTTTATCTTAATTGGGCTTTATATGAACGAAGATGTTTCCATGTGATGTATCTAATGATAATGCTGTTTATAGCGAAAGCTGTTGTATATCCTATCGCAGCGCCTAGAATACCACCACATATTACATCGCCCAAATAATGCACCCCTAAATATATTCTAGAATAGCAAACGATAAAAGCCCATGTAAACAGATAAATTGTAATTCTTTTGTTTTTAATTATGTAAGATAAAAATGCGGCGGCTCCTAATGTATTGGCTGCATGGCTGGATACAAATCCATATTGACCTCCTTTGTAACCATATACGTAATGTAAAAATTCGCATACGCCAATGGTGTGTGATGGTCTTAAACGGCATACATATGGCTTTATAACAGAAGCTGATATCTGATCACATAATGTTATGACGAGTGTTAATCCCAGAACAATAACAAGATATCTTCTTAGTTTTGTTTTTTTTCTTAGAAAATATAAAGTGATTGCTATTAAAACACAGATTGAACATGTTATTCTTGATGACATGGCATATAGAATAGCATCTACAATTGAGCCTCCATTAAAATTTAAAGCAATTGTTAATTGTTTGTCTATAGCATCCAATATTTCAAAAATAGGATATAAATACCCTGGAATAATACAAAAAACGATTATTATTGCTGAAATTGTAGATATGATAATAGTTCTTTTCATCTGTTTTTTGCACAAAAATAAGTGGAAATTTTGAAGACATTTTGTAGATTTTAGGACAATAGTGTTAAATATAGCATTTTATGTGGTGTTATTGGTACAAATGATAATGCTAAACTATAAGAACAGAAAGGTTTTATAAGACAATTTTATTATAAATAATATTTACGGGCGAATGTATTTGTGTTGGCCTTTCTGTATAGATTAATTTATTAATCATACTTATTATGCAATAATACAGCTTGGCATTATTCTCGTTATGGATATGTTATTTGGGTGAGATGTTTTGTAGTTGTAATGTATCGATTTATAGGTGGTTATGATTAATTCGTGAAGTGAATATTTATGATGATGGCCAATTATGGTAAGGATATCTTTATATATTATTTAAATGCTATGATAAAATGATTCTTGTTGTTAACGTGTTTGTATTCAATTTTCCAGTTGTGAAATTTGCATATCGCTTTTACGATGGATAACCCAAGACCGCTGCCCTTATTATCGCGTATCGGTCTGTAAAAGCGGTTAAACAGTAAGTTTTCATCAAGTGCCATTCCATTTGATGTATTTGAGATAATCATTCTGTCTTGCTCAACTGTTATTATTATTTCACCATTAATTTGGTTGTGTCTTAAAGCATTTACAATTAAATTGTTGATCATGCTTTCTAAAAGAGTGCTATTACATTTAATTATCATAGACGGAAGTTTAAAATCTCTTATAATAGTTATCCCATCAGATATAGAATGTAACAAGGGCAACATACGATTTAAGATATTTATTATATCAACTTCAGACATTTCACTATATTGATTGTTATCTATTCTTGCAAGCAATAATAGATTTTGTTGAGGCGTGTCAGGCGTACTGTAAGATTGTAAAGGTCTTGTATAGTATCTGCTTGCTTTTTAGTGAGATGCTCGTCTTGTAACAAATTATCGAGTTTGCTTTGGAATATAGCTAAAGGTGTTTGCATCTCATGTGATGCATTTTCTGTAAATTCTTTTTGTATATTATAACTTATCAGGCTGTTTCTCATAAGGATTGTTACAGCCTCATTTAATTTTGTAAATTCATTTACCTTGTTTTCCGGAAACTGTGGCACCTTTTTGTCCTCAAGTTTAAATCTGCTTATTTGGCTTAGTGTATAATAAAAAGGTGTCCAAAGCTTTACAGAAATATTTTTCATTATTAATATTACAGATATTCCGATGATGCATATTATCAGTCCGAATTGTATCATGATTCCATGCATGATGTCTCGTTCAACATCGAGTGGGGGAATGTCTTTTCCGTGTTTTATTGTATCAATAACCAGTATGAGGTCTTCTGCATAATAGTGTTTTGTGAGCCAATAAAATAATGGCGTTGCCAATAGCATGAGAATAGTTACGCAAATGGTGAACTGTAGCATGGCTTTGTCTATAAGATTACTTCTTCTCATTCTTCTATCCATTTGTATCCTGTACCATAAATATTTTTAATACACTCTGAACATCCTTGTCTTGTAAGTTTTGCCTTCAGATTTTTGATATGCGTATATACAAAATTATGATTGTCTAGCATGTCGGCCATTTCTCCGGTTAAATGTTCGGCCATAGAAAGTTTTGATATAACCTTATTCTTATTGCTTATTAAAAATAACAGCAGTTCGTATTCTGTTCTTGTGAGTGTTATTGTTTCAGAGTTTATTGTTACGGTCTTTTTTAGCAGATCAATTTTTATGCCGTTGCTGCACAGAATGTTGCTGGTATAAAATTTTTTTCGTCTGATGATGGCGTATATTCGCATTTTAAGTTCCGGCAGACTAAACGGTTTTGCCAGATAGTCATCAGCACCTACTTCCAGACCTGTTATTTTATCATTAATAGAGTCTTTTGCTGACACAATGATTACTCCTACTTGGCTATGTCTGTCTCTGATTTCTTTTAATAGTTCAAGGCCGTTCCCATCTGGCAGCATTATGTCAAGAACAATGCATTCATATTCATATAAATGCACTTTCATTTTTGCATCTGCAAAGGTGAATGCCTGTTCACACAAATAATTTTCAGAACTTAAGAATGTAACAATGTTGTCTGAAAGTTCTCTTTCGTCTTCAATTATAAGTATCTTCATTTTAACAATAAGAGTATGCTTCCGCCTGTGATTAATATTCCGCCTGCAATGGTTCTAAAGCTGATAGGTTCTTTTAATATTATAAATGACATAAATATAGTTAGTGGAACACTAAGTTTGTCTATTGGGGCAACGCGTGAGACATCACCATTTTGTAAAGCTTTAAAATAAAACAACCAAGAACATCCTGTGGCTATACCTGATAGAATAAGAAATAGCCATGAGTGTAAACTTATATCCTTAATCTTATCTTCAACTCCACAAAATAGAACAATGCCCCATGTCAATAATACTATTATTGATGTTCTTATGGCTGTAGCTAAGTCTGAATTTACATCTTTAATGCCTATTTTGGCAAATATAGCTGTTAATGAGGCAAATAGGGCGGACAATAATGCGTAATATTTCCACATAATACATTATATTCATATTGTGACGTAAAAATACATCATTTATATGTTAAAAACAAATATAATGAAATTTTTTATAAAAAAATAATATCTTTCTTCTTTTAGAGCATTTTTCATTGTCGCAGATTAAATTATTCAACTTAAATTTTATGTATGCATTTGTTTCAATGAGATAATCCTATGGTTTATGCATGAAAACTCAGCCACTTTTTGTTCAAAAGTTACTGAGTTCTTATACGTAAATAATAGGTTTTCAAATTGAAACTATTTTGTGCTTTCTTCTATTGATGGTTCGTTCTTTGTGGCGAATTCGTACTAAAGTATAATGAGAATAATGCTAAATGTTTCAATTTTTATAAGGGAATTTAATTCGTCTTTTATGTTTCGCAATTTATATGTTTATGCTTTGATGTCAGGTCAAGGAAAACGCCTCTGTCTGCTTCATGATAAATGAGGTTATTATCCTCCTTTGTTTAATTAATATGAAAATATAAAGATGAAATTTGATTGATTAAATATAGAAATTTTAGCGGGATACTTTTCTCCCTAGTCTTCAGATAATTAGTATTTAATAAACCTTTAGTTGATGCAGCATTATCATGATTTACCAAGTTTGTTGAGCATATATTGGTAATAATAATTTGTTTCCATATCTTCTGGAAATAATTTTCCTAATACAATTTTACTTTCTTCAGGTGAAAATATTACTGCCTTTTTAAGATTTTTCAGAAATTCGTCTTCTTTATTTAGAGAGTAACAAATGGCAGCATAATATGCGTATCCCTTAGTCCAATTAGGATATTTCTTGTATAGCATTTGAAACATCTTGTATGCTACGTTAATATTTCCGCTTTCGTAAATAACGATTGCGGTCTTCATTACAATATTTGGAGAGTAGTCAGAGTCTTTGATTGCTTTAAGAAAATATTTTTTAGACTCATAAAAACGTCCGCTCCCGATAAGCAGGCTGCCTCTGTAAACCAACAATTCATTTTGGTCGCATCCTATATTTTGTGCTTTGTCAAGGACTGTCATACTTTCGTCAATTCTTCCAAGACGGCATAATGCAAATGCCCAGTCTTTATAAATGTCTGTTAGCATTGGAGAATTCTGTGCAGATAATCTTTCTGCAATTTGAAAATGTTTAATGGCATTAAGATAATCCTCAAGCAACATATTACAGAATCCAATCAGAGTCTCGCCATTTTCGTCATTAGGGCATTGTTCGCAATATCTTGTATAATATTTCAACGCTTCTTTATAATTCCCGAGATTATACAGACCGTTTGCTTTGTTTAGGAGCGCCGTTGCATTTTCAGGGTTAATTGCAAGGGCAAATTCACAACTTTGTATGGCTTCCTCAATATTATTGCATAAAAATTGTGAAGATGCAAGCGAGTTCCAATATTGAGTGGAGTAGGGATTATTGTCTATTAATTCATTAAATAGCTCTTGGCTTTTCTTATAATCACCATTTTCCATCATAATCCTTGCATATTGCTCTTTATATTCGACTGTATCAACTGCTTCTGATTTCTTTATCCACTTATTAGCTTTTCCTATAATGTTATAGTCTATGTATAAAGCTGTTGTGTCAATGGCAAAATAGTCTTTTTCGTCATCATCAATTTCTTCGTATTTATTTTCAAGGTAGTTGTCGGCTTCTTCTATTTTACCCTCATTAATCATTATTTCTGCCTTGAGGTAGAAATATTCTAAATCATTCTTGTCGTTAATTAAGTCTGCGTATAAATTGGCTTTATTAATGTCATTGTAATCCAGAAGTGCCATTCTCGCTTTAAATAAAAGCGGAGCGGCAGCTCCTGGATATAGGTCTATAGCTCTGTTGATTATCTCTATTGCTGCATTAACTTTGCCATGATTATAGTAATATTCAGCAATATCAACAAATTCTTCGGAATCTAATATTATTTCCTGTCCACTCCTTTCAGCTTCTTCAAATTTTTTCAGAGTGGCTTTGAATTCGTTTGACTCAAAATAATCTTCAGAGTTATTATATGACATCTATTCAATTTTTATTAATTTTAGACCATGTGTCCTTTAGGCCGACTGTTTTGTTGAAAACAAGATGGTCGGGGGTAGAACTTAAATCGGCCATGAAATATCCAATGCGTTGGAACTGCAGATATTCTCCTGGCTTCTTTTCTGCTGCGAATTTTTCAACATAACACTCAGGGATAATTGTGAGTGAGTCTGGATTAAGAAGCTCTCTGAAATCCCTTTCGTCAGCAGAAGGATTCTCCACGTTAAACAGACGGTCGTATATTCTTACTTCTGCTTTTTGGCAATAGTCTGCACTTACCCAATGTAGCGTTCCTTTTACTTTGCGGTTTGCTCCCTCCATGCCGCTTTTGCTGATAGGGTCATATTCGGCTTGTATCTCTGTAATGTTACCGTTCTCGTCTTTTGTACATCCTGTACATTTAACTATATATGCATTTTTAAGGCGTACCTCTTTTCCTGGAGTCATTCTGAAGAACTTTTTAGGAGCATCTTCCATAAAGTCTTCACGTTCGATCCATAGATTCCTGCTGAAAGTAATCATGTGGCTTCCATCAGCTTCGTTTTCAGGATTGTTGATTGCCTCCATTTCTTCGGTTTGACCCTCCGGATAGTTTGTGATAACAAGTTTCACGGGATTGACAACAGCTGAAACCCTTATAGCTCTTTTGTTAAGGTCGTCACGGACAGCAGCTTCGAGAAGTGCCATATCATTAAGAGCATCAAACTTTGTATATCCGATACTCTTTATGAAGTTTCTAATGCTTTCTGGTGAATACCCTCTTCTGCGCATACCGCAAATAGTCGGCATACGAGGATCGTCCCATCCGTTTACTTTATGCTCATCAACAAGCGCATGTAATTTACGTTTGCTCATTACAGTATATGTAAGATTTAGACGATTGAATTCAATCTGTCTGGGACGATTGTCATTGATGTTTTCTGTTTCACCTTTATATGCTTTCAGTTCGTCAATGAACTTATCATAGAGTGGACGGTGGGGGACAAATTCGAGTGTGCATATAGAATGGGTTACTCCTTCGAAGAAATCACTTTGGCCGTGTGCAAAGTCATACATCGGGTACGCATGCCATTTTGTCCCTGTACGATGATGTGGTGTATGTATTATACGATACATAATAGGGTCACGGAAATGCATATTCGGATTTGCCATATCAAGTTTAGCTCGTAAAACCATAGAGCCTTCTTCCACGTCAGGAGTGTTCATCTTATTGAAGAGCTCAAGGTTTTCTTCAATAGGTCTGTCTCTATAGGGCGATGGCGTGCCGGGCTGTGTTGGTGTCCCTTTCTGTTCGGCAATCATTTCACTTGACTGTTCGTCTATATATGCTTTTCCTTCTTTGATCATCCATACGGCAAAATCCCAAAGCTGTTGGAAGTAGTCAGAAGCATAATAAACGTTTTCCCAATGAAATCCCAGCCACTTTATATCATTAAGAATAGAATCAACATACTCGGTATCTTCTTTGCTTGGGTTTGTGTCATCGAAGCGTAGATTGCAAATGCCGTTGTATTTCTCAGCGACACCGAAATCCATGCAAATAGCCTTAGCGTGTCCTATGTGTAAGTATCCGTTTGGCTCAGGCGGAAAACGTGTTTGTATTCTTCCTCCGTTTTTACCTTCTGCCAAGTCGCTTTCTACTAGTTGTTCAACAAAGCTAAGACTTTTCTTCTCTTCATTCTTAATCTCTTCGTTCATTACCATAATAATCTGAATTATTGTGCAAAGATAATGTAAACCTAAGACAAAACAAAACAAATTGTAGTCGTTTTTATCGTTTTGTGTGGCTTATGTTATTAGTAATCAAAGACAAACTAAGAAATTGCAACTAATATTTACTAGGTTTACCGTTTAATTTAATCTTTGTCTTAATTTATAGGCATTAAACAATGCAGGACTATGATTTAGTGATCTTATTATTAGATCCTCTAAAATCATAGTCCTGCACTTGACATATATTGTGATTATTGAATTCCTCTTTTATTTAATGCTTCAGAGTATTTTGCTGCATTCTTTAAATGTTCGTCATATGTTTCAGCAAAGTTATGTGTACCGCTAAAATCTTCTTTTGCACACATATATAAATAATTGTGATGAACGTGATTTAACACTGCATCGATGCCCGCAACAGTTGGAATCCTTATTGGGCCTGGAGGCAGACCTATATTTTTATATGTGTTATATGGGCTTTTAACGGTCAACATGTTATTGTAAATGCGCCTTATGTTGAAGTCCTGCAATGCAAATTTTATAGTCGGGTCTGCTTGTAATGGCATTCCTGCTTTTAATCTATTGTAATACATTCCTGCAATCATAGGCTTTTCTTGGTCGTTTGCAGTTTCTTCGTCAACAATACTTGCCATTGTTATTACCTCTTCTTTTGTCAGGTTCATGGATTTAGCCTTTTGAGTCCGCTCAAAATTCCAGAACTTTTTGTTTTCTTTATTCATTTTTTCTAGAAATTTGTCTACGGAAATGTTCCAATATAATTCATATGTATTTGGGATAAACATGCACAATATTGTTTGTGTTGTATATCCGTATTTTGCACATGTTGCAGAATCAGTCAGTGCTTTATGTATTGACAAACTATCCATCATCATTTTCTTTGAGATGATTTCAGCAAGCTTATCAACAGTTCTTACACTTGGTATTGTAAGGTTTACTGATGATTGAAGGCCATTTTTTAGTTTTCTGAACACTGTAAATGCGCCATTCCCTTTTTCAATCTCATATCGTCCGGTTCTGATATTTTCTGTATATGAACTGTATTTTACCAATATTTTGAAGCCAGACATAGAGTTGCTTGTTGCTATAGGCTCAAGTTTTGCATATACAGAGTCAATATTATCGTCATCATCTATATATACATATGTGTTGTTTTCTTTTGTAGACATTGAAGAAAATAAATAATAATAGCAAAGAAGACATGCTATTACAGCGCAAATAGCTGTTACAATTAGAATTTTTTTTGATGTTGCCTTTTTCATTTCTGTGGTTTTTTATTCGGGCGCAAAATTACATTTTATTTTTGAATTAGAATAGAATATAATTATATTTTATTTTTTTATGTTTCGTGATATTGAATTTTATTTTGTCGGGTCATTTTATTTGGCTGTACATAAGGTGAGTGATTAATGCATGTAATGGAGTAGTTCAAGCAAGATAAATGATTTATAATGAAATGCTTGTGACTAAGGACGTATTCTATTCAGTCTAAAATAAATGTTAATGCTATGTATTGTGGAATACTAAAAGTTTTTTGCTAATGAAAAAGTATTATATGCTAATTCATAAAAATCGTATTGAAATATTTGCAGCATTGAGAATAAATATGTAATTTTGCATCATCAAAAGATGTAAATACAGACCGTATTAGTTCGATCGGGATACTCATCAAATTAAAACTGAAAACCGAGAAGACTTCTTTTGCTAATGGCGGGCCACAATATCTTATGATATAGCTGTAAAGCCGGTGGATTACAAAGGCGGAGAGCTCTCAAATCCTTATATTGCTCGGAGTTTCATCACATCACTGGTACGGTCTTTTTCAGTATAAAGGGCAGGATTGTATCCTGCCCATATTGTTTAATTTAAAAGTTATCATTATTATGTTTTCTGGAATTATAGAAGATATGGCTATAGTGTCTGCAATTGAAAAAGATAAAGATAATGTAAATTATACATTCAGATGTTCTTTTGCAAATGAATTGAAAATAGACCAAAGTGTTTCACATAATGGTGTGTGTCTTACTGTTGTGAACCTTGATAATGATGAGTATACTGTTACAGCCATGAAGGAGACATTGGAGCGTTCAAATCTTGGCTTGTTATCTGTTGGTGATAAAGTTAATGTTGAACGTTCAATGATAATGAATGGACGTCTTGACGGGCATATTGTGCAAGGTCATGTTGATATGACGGCTGAATGTATTAATATTGAAGACGCCAACGGCAGTACTTATTTTACGTTTAAATATCCGTTTGACAAAGAGATGGCTCGTCGTGGATATTTTACTGTAGATAAAGGTAGTGTAACGGTAAATGGTGTTTCTCTTACTGTATGTAACCCGACCGCGGACACATTTCAGGTCGCGATAATTCCTTATACATTTGAACATACAAATTTTTGTGATATTAAATTAGGAAGTAAGGTCAATATCGAGTTTGATATTCTTGGGAAGTATATAGCCAGGTTAAGTTCTTTATCATAATTAAATAACTTTTGTTAAGACTTTTGGCGAAAATCGACAAAATGGATAATTGTCTCTACTAAGTAGTTACATATATCCATTTTGTTTTTTATGTATTTTTTTTCTTCTTATTTTTGCATACAGATTATTTAATGCAAGGATATGAAGATAACAAAATTTTTTATGATCGGTGCATTGTTTTTGACACCTGCGATAGCGTTCGCAGGCGAGGTAAAACAGTGGACTTTAAAGGAATGCATTGATTATGCGATTAAGAACAACATAAAGATACAAACCGGTATCCTTTCTGTTGCATCTACAAAAGAAGATGTTAAAGAGGCAAGCGCAAGTCTTTTTCCGTCATTGTCGTTTTCAACTACTCATCAGGCCGGTTATCAACCTTTTTTAAGTGGTGATAAATCTCAAACGGATAAAGGTAGCTATGCTGGCGATTATGGATTAAATGCAACTTGGACTGTATGGAATGGAAATAAAAATCATAACAATATAAAATTGCAGAAGATAACAAGCCAGCAGGCCAATTTAAGCTTAGAAGAAAATGTTAATAGTATTCAGGAGCAGATCGTCCAGCTTTATGTTCAGATTTTATATGTCAGCGAAGCTGTTGATGTAAACGCTCAAATACTTGAGATAAGTAAACAGAATGCGGCAAGGGGAAAGGAAATGTACAATGTCGGCTCGTTGTCAAAAGCTGATTTGGCTCAACTTGATGCGCAGGTCGCTACAGATGAGTATAATCTTGTAAATATTAAAGGTGAATTAGAAGATTATAAGCTTCAGATGAAAAACCTTCTTAGGTTAAACTATGATTATGTTTTTGACATAGCTTTGCCTAGTTCAACAGATGAACAGGCTCTTGGAGTTATACCTTCTGCAAAAGAAGTCTTAGATAATGCTCTTTCGCTTCGCCCGGAAATGCAAAATGCAAAATTAGGTGTTGAGGCTAGTAATTTGGATATTGAGATTGCTAAAGCTGGTTATAGTCCCACAATAAGTCTTTCTGGAGGAGTGGGGACAAACACGCTAACAGGTATCGGGCAAAATTGGACAAATCAAATGAAAAGCAATTTTAATGGATCGCTAGGCGTCACCTTAAGTATACCAATATTTGACAATCGTTCAACTAAAACAGCAATTAATAAGGCAAAGATGGGGCTTCAGCAATCAGAACTTGAAGTTGCAGATGCTCAAAGTAATCTTGCTTTAACAATTCAAGGATTTTGGATAAATGCGATGACAAATCAACAGCGTTTTAGGTCGGCACAAGTTAGCGTTAGTAGTGCAGAAGAAAGTTATGGGCTTTTAAGTGAACAATTTCGTTTAGGTCTTAAAAATATTGTTGAGCTTACTAATGCAAAAACAGTATTACTTAATGCTCAGCAGAGTCGTTTAGAGAGCAAATATATGACTATTCTTTATTTGCAACTACTTAATTTCTATAAAGGTGAAGAAATGAATTTAATATAACCCGGTAAAATGAAGAAAAAGATTATCATTAGTTTGGCAGTCGTTGTCATTATCGTTGTTTGTTGCAGCTTGTTTCTCTGCGGCAAAGGAAAGCATGAGATTTCATATGACACTGCTGTAGTTGGTGTGAGCAATATTTCTAATAGTGTTACAGCGACAGGTACGATAGAGCCTGTGACCTCTGTTGACGTTGGTACACAGGTCTCTGGTATAGTTGATAAAATCTATGTCGATTATAATACTGTTGTAAAAAAAGGACAGGTTATAGCTGAACTGGATAAGACAAATCTTATCAGCGAGTTAAATATTGCAAAGGCTAATTTGAGCGATGCAACTAGTAACTTGCGTTACCAGCAGGCTAATTATAAACGCTATAATGCGCTATATAAAAAAGGTCTAATTAGCGCTGATGATTATGAGAATGCATTATTGTCATACCGTCAGGCACAAGATGCAGTAAGACAGCAAAAAGAGAGCGTCCAGAAAGCTCAGACTAATCTTGGATATGCTACTATCACATCACCAATAGATGGAGTCGTACTGTCAAAAGAGGTTGAAGAAGGGCAGACTGTTGCGGCTAGCTTTGAAACTCCTACATTGTTCACTATTGCAAGAGATCTTACGGACATGAGAGTGATTGCAGATGTTGATGAAGCTGATATTGGTGATGTTAAAGAAGGAGAACGCGTTTCTTTTACAGTTGATGCTTATCCGGATGACACTTTTTCTGGTACCGTTACTCAGGTTCGGCAGGAGGCCACGACAACTAATAATGTCGTTACTTATGAGGTGGTAATTAGTGCTCCTAATAAGGACTTAAAGTTAAAACCAGGTCTTACTGCCAATGTTACAATTTATACACTTGAGAAATCTAATGTGTTGAGTGTTCCGAATAAGGCATTAAGGTTTACTCCTACAAAGGAACTGATAGGAGATGCTGTAATAAAAGATTGTAAAGGCAGTAAAAAAGTTTGGACATTTAGTAATAATGTTTTTGAGGCTCATCCTGTAACTGTTGGAATAAGTGATGGAATTAATACAGAGTTGCTTGGTGGTATCAAAAAAGGTGCAAAAATAATAACAGAGATAAAAGTCGGTATGGGCAATGGGGGCAATGCTGTTCCGCCATCTGAGGCTTCAATGCAGGAGTCTAGTCCGTTTGCTCCTAAAGGGCCTGGTCAAAACAAGAAAAAATAATTAATAAGGAAATGTCAGATATTAATTCAGATAATCGTAAGGTAGTCATTGAACTTCAGAATGTGTTTCGTGATTTTCATGTTGGTGATGAGACTGTACATGCCCTGCGAGGTGTATCTTTTAAAATATATGAAGGAGAATTCGTTACCATAATGGGTAAGTCTGGTTCTGGTAAATCAACTCTTCTTAATCAATTAGGATGTCTCGATACTCCTAGTCGTGGTGAGTATTATCTTGACGGCATATCTGTACGTAAAATGAAAAAGCCGGAAAGGGCTGTATTGAGGAATCGCAAGATAGGCTTTGTATTTCAAAATTATAATCTTTTGCCAAAGACAACCAGTATAGAGAATGTAGAGCTTCCTTTAATGTACAATCCTGGTATTAGTGCAAAAGAACGTCGTGAGCGTTCAATAGAAGCTCTGAAGGCTGTAGGATTGGGCAATCGTCTTTATCATAAGTCAAATCAGATGTCTGGAGGTCAGATGCAACGTGTCGCCATTGCGCGTGCATTGGTCAATAATCCTGCTGTTTTACTTGCAGATGAGGCTACAGGAAATCTTGACACGCGCACGTCTTTCGAGATATTGGTCCTATTCCAGAAATTGCATGCAGCAGGAAGAACTATTATTTTTGTAACGCATAATCCTGATATTGCGAATTATTCGAGTCGGAATATAGTCCTTCGTGATGGTATTGTAAGAAGTGATGAAGTTAATAATAATATTCTTTCTGCTGCTAAGGCTCTTGCAGAGCTGCCGCCTTCTCGAGATGATTGATTTATTTATATGGTGAGATTAATTCGTATTTATATGGGCTCGGACTTTCATATAATGTAGATTTATCGTACCTTTGGGAAATTTAAAAGCTGAGGTTTAAAAAGAGATTAAAGAACAAATGAGTATAACCAATTTATTTAAGATAGCATTACGTGCGATAGCAGCAAACAAGCTGCGCTCTTTTCTTACGATGCTTGGTATAATAATTGGTGTGGCATCGGTTATTACCATGTTGGCAATAGGACAGGGCAGCAAGCAAAGTATACAAAAACAAATATCCGAAATGGGGTCAAATATGATAATGATTATGCCTGGGCAGGATATGCGTGGAGGTGTGCGACAAGAAGCTTCTTCAATGGAAACGCTTAAATTGACAGATTATGAAGCACTAAAAGATCAATGCAAATATATTAGTGCAATAAGTCCTGTGGTAAATAGTTCTGGCCAGTTTATCAATGGTAATAACAATACACCATCAACGATATATGGAGTGAACCAGGATTATTTGACAATACGAAAATTGGACGTTGAAGACGGAGAGATGTTTTCAGATGAAGATATAAAGTCTAGTGCAAAAGTTTGTGTTGTTGGAAAAACTGTTGTTGATAATCTTTTTCCTGATGGATCTGATCCCGTAGGGAAGGTTATACGTTTTAACACGATTCCTTTTCGTATTGTAGGTGTCCTGAAAAGTAAAGGATACAATTCTATGGGTATGGATCAGGACGATTTGGTGCTTGCGCCTTATTCGGCTGTTATGAAACGTATACTTGCTATAACCTACGTACAGAGTATTTCATGTTCTGCTCTTACTGAGGACTTGACAGATAAAGCTACAGAAGAAATTACATCGATTTTACGTTCTCAGCATAAACTAAAGGATGCCACAGATGATTTTGAAGGCGATGAGGATGATTTTAATATACGTTCTCAAGAAGAGTTGGCTACCATGATGAACTCAACGACAGACCTAATGACAATCTTGTTGGCATGTATTGCAGGCATATCTCTTGTCGTAGGAGGTATTGGAATAATGAACATCATGTATGTCAGTGTTACTGAACGTACTCGTGAAATCGGTTTGCGTATGAGTGTCGGAGCAAGAGGGGTAGACATCCTGAGCCAGTTCCTCATAGAGTCAATTCTTTTAAGTGTTACTGGTGGATTAATTGGGGTACTCATTGGTATCGGTGCTACTTTTGGAGTAAATATATTTGCCAAATGGCCAGTGCTTATACAGCCTTGGAGTGTATTCCTTAGCTTTTTTGTCTGTACGGCAACTGGAGTTTTCTTTGGATGGTATCCGGCCAAGAAGGCTGCTCAACTTGATCCGATAGAAGCTATTAGGTATGAGTAGGCTAATATGAATTGATTAAGAAATATAATAGAATTGATTGGAAACTATGAGCAAAAAGAATGCATTCTTAATTATTTTTCATCTGTTTTGTTGGATTATCGTAGCCTTGCCTTCGGTTATCTTTGTTCCACAGCGCATACAGTATGATGCCGTGATGTATCTTATCCGCTTGTGTTTCCCTGCGTTTATGTGCGTCATATTTTATCTTAATTATTTTTGGCTTGCTCCACGTTGCATAATTTCAAGTCGTCGAAAAAATGTTTATATTGTAATTAACGCTTTTGTTATTACAATATTGGCGATATGTATGCAATTTATGATGGATTATATACATATACGTGAGATGGAGGCTGGTTGGACGCCACCACAACATGAACGCTTTACAAAAATGTCTGTATTCTTATCATTGACCATTCGCAATGGTTGTTCATTTGCTTTTTCTGCAGCAGTGGGAACCTTATTGTGTCTTGCGATGAAATGGCAAAAGGCCGAAGCCGCAAGACGCGAAATGGAAATACAAAAAACAGAGGCCGAATTAAAAAATTTGCGTAACCAAATTAATCCACATTTTCTGCTTAATACATTAAATAATATATATGCACTTATCTCTTTTGATCAGACAAAGGCACAGAAGGCCGTTCTTTCTTTGAGCGCTTTATTGCGTCAGATGCTTTATGGTACACAGAAAAATTCTATAACCTTGAAAGAAGAGGCTGATTTTATTACACATTATGTTGATTTAATGCGTATTAGAACAGGTGAAAACGTTAATATAAAATTAAATATATCCATACCGCCTTCTAATGATATATTCATTGCGCCGGTAATATTAATCTCATTAGTTGAGAATGCTTTTAAACATGGTATTAGTCCTACTATGACTAGCTTTATTTCAATTAATCTGTTTTCTGATGGTGAAAAAATTGAGTTTGAAATAAAAAACAGCAATTTCCCTAAAAATAATTCAGATAAAAGTGGGCATGGCATAGGTCTTAAGCAAGTTGCGAAACGTTTGGACCTTGCATATAAAGATAAATATGAATGGATAAAAGGTGTAGATGATTTAAATAAAATATATTACTCTAAAATTATTATTTATGATATTAAATTGTGCGATAATAGATGATGAACCATTAGCAGCGAGATTGCTTGCCAGTTATGCAGAGAAGACTCCTGAATTAAAACTTACAGGAACTTATGATAGTGCTGTTTCTGCAATGAAAGTGTTAAGAAATAATCCTGTTGATTTGTTGTTTCTAGACATTCAGATGCCTGAACTTAGTGGGCTTGAGTTTGCTAATATTATACCGAAGGAAACTCGTATTATTTTTACAACGGCTTTTGACCGTTATGCTATTGATGGCTACAAGGTTAATGCTATAGACTATCTTTTAAAACCGATAAGTTATGAGCAGTTTGTTATGGCTGTCAATAAGGCTGTTGAATGGTTTAAGACAATGAATCGTCAGGAGACAATGTCGCAAGACAAGTTTTTGTATATTAAAAGTGAGTATAAACTAGTAAAGGTTAGATTTGATGATATCCTTTATATCGAAGGCCTAAAAGACTATATTAAAGTGTATCTTGTTGATAACAAGAAACCAGTATTGTCTCTTATGAACATGAAGAAGTTGGAGGATTTTCTTCCACATCCGCCTTTTATGAGAGTTCATCGGTCTTTTATTGTCAATATGACAAAAGTGGAGATGATTGATCGTGGGCGCATCATTATTGGCAGTACGATTATTCCTGTTTCAGAAAGTTATAAAAATCAGTTCCAAAGTTTTATTGATAACCATATTTTGCAATAATAGACAGAAGGCTACTTGGGGATATTTATGTGATTTATATTTTAAATGATATACGTATTTATCCTTATGTGGGTGAAATTGTGGTAATGAAGAGCAGAATGACATGATAAGTTCCTTTATTCATGTGAATAATGCCCATGCTCATATTATTTTGAATACGAATGTAATATAAAGATAGGCGGCAAGTAATATACTTGCCGCCTATCTTTATTGTTAACTGTTTTTAGTCTTTATTCCTCAACAGCAGCTTGTGCGGCCGCAAGACGTGCGATAGGCACGCGGAATGGAGAGCAGCTGACGTAATTTAGGCCAACTTTATGGCAGAACTTAACTGATGAAGGTTCACCTCCATGTTCTCCACAAATTCCACATACAAGTTCAGGACGAGTTGCGCGGCCTTTTTCTACTGCCATCTTAACAAGCTGTCCAACACCATTCTGGTCGAGAACCTGGAATGGGTCAACGTTAAGTATCTTCTTGTCAAGATATACAGGCAGGAAGCTAGCGATATCGTCGCGGCTGTATCCAAATGTCATCTGTGTCAAGTCGTTAGTTCCAAAGCTAAAGTATTCTGCTTTCGCAGCAATGTGATCAGCTGTTAAAGCTGCTCGCGGTATCTCAATCATAGTTCCAACACGGAATGCTATTTCTATACCTTCCTCTTCGAAAATCTCTTTTGCCGTTTCACGAATGACCTTCTCCTGCATATCAAACTCATTGACGATACCGATGAGAGGCACCATGATTTCTGGTTTAGGATCAAATCCTTCTTTCTTTAACTGAACTGCAGCACCCAATATGGCTCTTGTCTGCATTGCCGTAATCTCGGGATATGTGTTGCCAAGGCGGCATCCGCGGTGACCAAGCATAGGATTGTGCTCACTTAGGCAGTTTACTCTCTGCTGAATCTCCTGAACGGTTATTCCCATTTCTTTAGCCATGATTTGCTGACCTTCAAGATCGTGGGGAACGAACTCGTGCAAAGGAGGATCAAGTAAGCGGATGTTGACAGGATATCCGTCCATTGCTTTCAATATACCATAGAAATCTTGTTTCTGATATGGTAAAAGTTTTGCAAGTGCTTTTTCGCGACCTTCAACTGTATCCGACAGAATCATTTCGCGCATTGCTTTTATCTTCTCATTTTCAAAGAACATGTGTTCTGTGCGGCAGAGTCCGATTCCGACTGCACCAAAATTACGGGCTACAGCTGCATCGTGCGGAGTGTCAGCATTTGTTCGTACGACGAGTTTTGTGTATTTGTTGCACAAATCCATAAGTGAAGCAAAATCACCTGTAACCTCTGCCGGCTTGGTTTTTACCTCACCAAGATAGATTTCACCTGTAGATCCGTTTATAGAGAGATAATCGCCTTCTTTAAGCATTACGCCGTCTATTTCAACAGTACGTGCTTTATAGTCAATATTCAAAGCTCCTGCACCAGACACACAGCATTTACCCATGCCTCTTGCAACAACTGCAGCGTGAGAAGTCATACCGCCTCTTGCTGTTACAATACCTTCTGCTGCTGCCATACCGGCCAAATCTTCAGGACTGGTTTCTATACGGACCATTATTACGCGTTTGCCGTCATCATGCCATTTTGCCGCATCATCGGCAAAGAAAACAATTTGTCCGCAAGCTGCACCAGGTGAAGCAGGAAGACCTCTTGTGAGTACCTTTGCGGTCTTTAATGCGTTCTTGTCAAAAATAGGGTGGAGCAGCTCGTCGAGCTTATTAGGCTCGCAACGTTTTAAGGCAGTCTTTTCATCTATTTCTCCTTCACGCAGCAGGTCCATCGCAATTTTAACCATTGCTGTACCTGTACGTTTTCCGTTGCGTGTTTGCAGGAACCAAAGCTTTCCTTCTTGAACGGTAAACTCCATGTCCTGCATGTCATGATAGTGATGTTCAAGCTTTTCCTGAAGCGCATTGAGCTGTGCATATATTTCAGGCATAGCTTCTTCCATTGACGGGTATTTAGATATTCGCTCCTCTTCAGAAATGCCTTGCTGTTTAGCCCATTCGATAGAGCGTGCCTTTGTTATCTGTTGAGGTGTGCGTATTCCGGCAACAACGTCTTCACCCTGTGCATTAACAAGGTATTCACCATTGAAACAGTTTTCTCCGGTGGCTGCGTCACGGCTAAAGCATACGCCTGTTGCTGATGTCTGTCCCATGTTTCCGAATACCATGGCCATAACAGTTACAGCAGTACCCCATTCTGCAGGTATTCCTTCCATCTTACGATAAAGGATGGCACGTTCATTCATCCAGCTGTCGAATACGGCACATATAGCACCCCAAAGCTGTTCCATTGGGTCGTCAGGGAATTCCTTGCCTGTTTGTTTCTTTATAGCCTCTTTGAATAATTTGACAAGTTGCTTGAGTTCGTCAACAGTCATTTCATTGTCAAGAGTTATATTTCGTACAGCTTTTACCTTCTGAATTATAGCTTCAAACGGATCGATGTCTTCTTTGTTTACTGGTTTCATTCCTAAAACCACATCACCGTACATTTGTACAAAACGTCTGTAACTGTCGTATGCGAATCGTTCATTTCCGGTTTTCTTTGCCAAACCTTCAACAACCTTGTCGTTTAGACCGAGGTTCAAGATTGTATCCATCATACCAGGCATTGAAGCACGTGCTCCGGAACGTACGCTGACGAGCAGAGGATTCTCTACGTCGCCAAATTTGCTGTTCATCAAAGTTTCTATATGATGTACAGATGCTTTTACGTCGTCGCTTAAAAGTGCAACTACACTTTCTTTGCCTTTTTCAAAATATTCGTTACAAACATCTGTTGTAATAGTGAAACCAGGAGGAACTGGTACTCCGATAAGGTTCATTTCGGCCAAGTTGGCACCTTTTCCGCCTAGCAGATTACGCATATCTGCTTTTCCTTCAGCTTTTCCGTTACCGAAGGTGTAAACTCTTTTTTCTGTCATATTAATTTATGGTTTTCATGTATATTTTTTATCCAAGATTTTTGTTATGTGCAAATATACTTAAATTTTATTAACTAACAAAATTTTTTCTCTGTTTTTAGGTACAATCAATATAATTTGTTTTGTAGATATGCGTTTATTATGTCATTTGGAAATTATTGTTTGCATACTCGTTTTTTTGTAAACAGGCCATTTTACAAGTTTAATTATCTAAATGTTAAATAATGTAATTTGCGTGTATTATATGGCTAATTGACAATTTGTAATGTTTTTACTGAAAAGTGGTCCAATGTGTTAGTTGTTATGTGTAAGAATAATGGAATGAAATAGACTTTGCTTTACTTAATGTCATGGTTACGTTGGCGGTTTATGAACATTTTTGTGCGAAACTTGTGGCTTGTGTTTGATAATTAACCGCTTTTTAACATGTAATTCATTGGGTTTCGGACTCTAAATCAATATAAATTTATATGTAAAAGCATATGTTTGGCAATGTGTTTAATATGGATTTGTACTGTTTGATTCTTGTGTTTTTTGTAATGTGTTGATTTCCAGTGTGTTATTGAGGCTGAATTCCTGTGCGTTTTGTGGATGTAATTTGTTATATTAAGGTCTGTTACTGTTTTTTTAGCTGTTTGTAAATCCAAAAAGTAAGCATGATGCAAATAAATGTTTCAATGTGAAACTTATGCGGCAGGCAGATAAATGTCAATTATGCCTTAGCAATGTGATTATATTTGAATGTATGCTAAAATAGAATTGGAAAATTTGTTTTACTAATTAAAATTTCTACCTTTGTAAAAGAATGTAAATGGGTATGGAGATGATATGGGTACGCCCTGTTGTATGGGGCTTCCGCTCAATCCTGCACTTTATAATTGTAATTCTGAATATACCTTATTATATAAGGATAGCGGAAACAAAATAGGTGTAATGCCCTTTATAAATTTAATGTGATTATATTTTAAATCTAAATTACTTATATTAAACACTTTATTGTATGGATAAGACAATTGAAATGAATGCGAACCCACTAGTTGAGTTCCTGCGTAAACCTTCAAAATGCTTTACTAAAGCAGACATAATTGCATTTATACGTGAAAAGGGTATACGTATGATAGATTTTATGTATCCGGCTGAAGACGGACGCATAAAAACTCTAAACTTTATGATTAATGATTATGCTTATCTTGAAACTATATTAACAGACGGCGAGCGAGTTGACGGTTCTAGCTTGTTCCCCTCATTTATAGAGGCAGAAAGTAGTGATTTGTATGTAATACCACGTTTCCGCACTGCATTTGTAAGTCCGTTCTCAGAGATTCCTACTTTGTGCATGTTATGCTCATTCTTTGACAAGAATGGTGAACCATTTGAATGTTCTCCTGAACGTACGTTGCATAGAGCAGCGGCAGCGTTTGAAGAGTCTACAGGTATGACTTTTGAGGCGATGGGCGAATTGGAATATTATGTTATAGCAGATGACAATGGAATGTTCCCTGCTGTAGACCAGAGAGGATATCACGAATCAGGTCCTTTTGCAAAGTTTAATGAGTTCCGTAAGCAGTGTATGGCATACATTGCTCAGACTGGCGGACAAATCAAGTATGGACATTCTGAGGTTGGAAACTTTACTCAAGATGGAAAAGTTTATGAGCAGAATGAAATAGAGTTCTTGCCCAACCCTGTAGAAACAGCAGCTGATCAGTTGGTGTTGGCAAAATGGGTAATCAGAAATCTTGCACAAATGAATGGGCTTGATGTTACTTTCGCTCCTAAAATAACTGTAGGAAAGGCCGGCTCAGGTTTACACATACATATGCGTATGATGAAAGACGGAAAGAACTGCATGATTAAAGACCACAAGCTTTCAGAAGAGGCTAGAAGAGCTATTGCCGGTATGATGATTTTAGCTCCATCTATTACTGCATTTGGCAATAAGACATCTGTGTCATACTTCAGATTGGTTCCTCATCAGGAAGCGCCAACAAATGTTTGTTGGGGTGATTGCAACAGATCTGTACTTGTGCGCGTTCCTCTAGGATGGACTTCTGGCCGTGACATGTCTGTTCAGGTTAACACTCTTGAAGCAGAAGCTAATAATGATACAACTCTCAAACAGACTGTTGAGATGCGCTCACCTGACGCTTCTGCAGATATATATCAGCTTATGGCAGGTTTGTGCGTAGCATGTAGATATGGCTTGGAGATGGAAAAAGAAGAGGCCTTACAGATTGCTACAGATAAGTATGTCGGAATTGATGAAGCTAAAAAAGGTCTGTCAAAGTTTGAGCAGCTTCCTGATTCATGTGTGGCTTCTGCAAAATGGCTTGAGAAGCAGCGTGGATTATATGAGGACAAAGGTGTCTTCTCTGCAAGAATGATAGATGGTATCATTAGAGCTTTAAACAAACAGGATGACTCTAACTTGCGTGAGTCTGCAGAAAAGGATAGCAAACTGATGCAGAAGTTAGTTGAGTCTTCTTTCTATTGCGGATAATTTATAGATAAGCAAGTTTAGCTATTTTTAGTATAAAGGCAAATATCTTTAGATGATTTCAGATTATCATTTAAGGGTATTTGCTTTTTTATTCTGACATAAAGTATTTTGGGCGTTAGGATATATTCCGTTCGGGTGTATTTTGATTATATTTGTTATAATTAAGTAGTGTTCTGATGATGGCGCTTAGCAGGATTGTACTCGTCTAAATTGTTATGACATTTAGTGCTATTCATGTAAAGTTTTAATCATACACACATTTGTGTATGTCTTATTGACTTCTTTATTAATAAGGTAAATTGTTATTTTCTTAATTTTTAGATTATACGTTGTTGTATTTTAAAAATATCAGTTAACTTTGCATAATAATTATATGCATGCGTATAAATATGGGCTGGTTCGGGCCGCTTTATTAATATGTATGTGAGGTGTTGCATTACATTAATTAATATTAAAATGAGCAGAAAGAAAAAATCACTACCGGTTTTAGAAAATATAACAATAACTGATTATGCAGCAGAGGGGAAAGCTTTGGCAAGAGTAAATGAACTTGTCGTGTTTGTCCCATTTGCTGTTCCTGGTGACGTTGTTGATTTGCAGGTGCGGAGAAAGAAACATAGCTATTGTGAAGCAGAGATAATAAGATTTATAAAATATAGTGAAAGGAGGGTTAAGCCATTCTGTCAGCATTTTGGAATTTGTGGAGGATGTAAATGGCAGAACATACCATATGATGAGCAGCTTAGAATGAAACAAAAGCAGGTCTATGATCAGCTGACTCGTATTGGTAAAGTTAATCTACCGGAATTCAATCAGATATTAGGCTCTGTTAAAACCCAAGGCTATCGTAATAAATTGGAATTCGGCTGTTCGAATAGACGATGGCTAACTCAAGATGAAATAGCTTCAGGTTCGGATTTTACACAGATGAATGCTGTTGGATTCCATATAACAGGTGCGTTTGATAAAATTTTGCCGATAGAAAAATGTTGGTTAATGGATGATCTGCAAAATAAAATCAGAAATGCAATCAGAGACTATGCCTATGAACATGATATCGTATTCTATGATATCAGGAGACAATGCGGGTTGTTGCGTGATATTATGGTCAGAAACTCTGATACAGGTGAGTGGATGGTTTTAATACAATTTCATTATGAAAAGGATGAAGATGAGGTTATTGCCAAAAACTTACTTCAGCATATTGCAGACGGTTTCCCTGAGATAACGTCGTTGCTATATGTTAATAATCAAAAAGGTAACGATACCTTTAATGATTTAAATATTGAAGTGTTTAAAGGTAATGATTATATATATGAAACTATGGACGGCTTGACATTTAAAGTTGGAGCTAAAAGTTTTTATCAGACAAACACGAAGCAGGCCTATCATCTTTATTCTGTAGTACGTGATTTTGCAAATCTTACAGGTAACGAACTTGTTTATGACTTATATACAGGAACAGGAACGATTGCTAATTTCGTTTCTAGATATGCTAAACGTGTTATAGGTATTGAATATGTCCCGGAGGCTATTGAGGATGCTAAAATTAATTCTGAAATAAATAATATATCTAATACCTTATTCTTTGCAGGTGATATGAAAGATATATTAACGGAATCGTTTATATCTGAAAATGGTACTCCTGATATAATAATTACAGATCCGCCTAGAGCCGGTATGCATCCTGATGTGGTTCAAACTATAATTAAAACAGCTCCAAAGAGAATTGTGTATGTAAGTTGTAACCCTGCAACACAGGCACGTGATTTATCTCTTTTGGATAATTTGTATGAGGTCGTTGCTGTACAGCCTGTAGATATGTTCCCGCATACGCCTCATGTTGAAAACGTCGTGTTATTAAACAGACGCGTAAATTAAATTTTGATGATAAGGTTATACCTTTATTTTATATGTTGTGTGTGAATTATTAGCTTTTACAGGTTTAAATTTATTGAAAATTGAAAAGAATAATATCATTTTTTGTATCTTGTGCGATTATTTGCAATGTATGTGCGCAAAAGAAAGAAGTGTTTAGTATGCCTAAGTTAAGCGGTTATGCAATTGGGCAATATCAATATTCAGGTAAATATAATTCAGAAAGCAATTCTTTTAGTTTGCGAATGGTTAGATTGTCTTTGGACGGACGTATATTAAATGACTTTGCATATAAACTCCAGGGACAAGTTAATGGAAATACAACAACTCTTGGTGAAAGTCCGCGAATCGTTGATGTCTTTATTGAATGGCAGAAATATGATTTTATCAAGATAAAAGTAGGACAGTTTAAACGTCCGTTTACGTTTGAGAATCCTATGAATCCCATTGACCAGGGATTTATGAGCTATGCCCAAAATGTGACTAATCTTTCGGGATTTAATGATAGAACAGGTGAACATTCATCGAATGGTCGTGATATTGGAATACAATTACAAGGTGATTTACTAAAAATAAAAGAAGGGAGGGCACTGTTACATTATCAGATAGGTGTGTTTAATGGCCAGGGTATAAATACGAAGGATGTAGATAACCAGAAGGATATTATTGGGGGATTGTGGGTTATGCCAATATCTGGTATGCGTTTAGGAGCATTCGGGTGGACTGGTTCATATGCACGTAAAGACAATAATGGAATAAAAAGTTTATCTAAACGTCGCTATGCCATTAGTGGTGAGTATGTTACAAATGACTGGACTTTCCGTTCTGAATACATACACTCTACAGGATATGGCTTTAAAACTGTTTATAATGATAAAACAAATTTAAGTGAAACTGAAGTAGATTATGAAACAGGTAATAAGGCTGATGGATTTTATGCATTAGCTATAGCGCCAATAATAAAAAATAAGTTTCATGTAAAAGCTCGTTATGATATGTATCGGCCAAGTGCAGAATGGAATAATAGCAAGGCATATTATGAAATTGGTGCAGATTATGAATTCGTAAAGAATTTGAAGATTTCAGCAGAATACATATTGGTTAATGACCGTTCTTTAGAAAAACATAATTATAGTATGATTGATACACAGTTATCATTCAGATTTTAAAAAATGTAATACCATGAATATACCGTCAGTATTTTGGATTGTGCCTTTCGCATCTGTTTGTGCGTTAATAATGGCTTTTTATTTTTATAAGTCAATGATGAGAGAAGATGAGGGCACAGAAAGAATGAGAGAAGTTGCAGGGTATGTAAGAACCGGTGCAATGGCATATTTAAGACAGCAGTATAAAGTTGTAATAATTATATTTGTTGTTATCAGCCTGATATTTGCATTTATGTCTTATGTGCTACACGTGCAAAATCCATGGGTGCCGTTTGCATTTATTACAGGCGGTTTGTTTTCTGGATTATGTGGCTTCTTTGGCATGAAGACAGCTACATATGCATCGGCACGTACTGCAAATGCAGCTAGGCATAGCCTTAATAAAGGATTAAAAATTGCATTTCGGAGTGGAGCTGTAATGGGTTTGGTTGTTGTTGGCTTAGGCCTTATGGATATAGCATTGTGGTTTGTCATATTAAATGCATTTTATGATGGTGAAACCAATGCTCTTGTTACAATTACGACAACAATGCTTACATTTGGTATGGGTGCGTCTACTCAAGCCTTGTTTGCTCGTGTAGGTGGAGGTATTTATACTAAAGCTGCAGATGTTGGTGCAGACCTTGTCGGTAAGGTTGAAGAAAACATACCGGAGGATGATCCGAGAAATCCGGCAACAATTGCAGATAATGTAGGCGATAATGTCGGTGACGTTGCAGGAATGGGTGCTGATCTATATGAGAGTTATTGTGGCAGTATCTTAAGTGCTGCTGCATTGGGTGCCATGGCTTTTGGGGTTAATTATGAAATGCAGCTTAAAGCAGTTATAGCTCCAATGCTAATAGCGGGTGTTGGAATATTTTTATCTTTAATCGGCATTTTTGCGGTTAAGACAAAGGACAATGCTACAATGAAGGATTTGCTGCATTCGTTAAATTTAGGTACAAACGTTTCGGCTGTTCTTATTGCAGTAGCATCATTTTTAATCTTGTATTTGTTAAAAGTTGAAAATTGGATCGGACTTTCGTTTTCTGTAATTAGTGGACTTCTCGCAGGTGTTATAATAGGAGCAGCAACCGAGTTCTATACAAGTCAAAGTTATGGTCCGACAAAGGATGTGGCTAAGTCTTCCGAAACGGGATCAGCAACAGTAATTATTAAAGGTATAAGCACAGGAATGATTTCTACCATGATTCCTGTAATTACAATTTCTGTTGCTGTAATGTTAAGTTATTTGTGTGCGAACGGCTTTGACATGTCTATGAATTCAGAAAGTATTTCTAAAGGACTATATGGTATAGGTGTTGCTGCTGTCGGCATGCTTTCAACTTTAGGTATAACATTAGCGACGGATGCTTATGGCCCTATAGCGGATAATGCAGGTGGTAATGCCGAGATGTGTGGATTGGGAGAGGATGTAAGAAAAAGGACCGATTCACTTGATGCTTTAGGAAATACTACAGCCGCAACAGGAAAGGGATTTGCTATAGGAAGTGCAGCATTGACTGCTCTCGCTTTATTGGCGTCATATATTGAGGAAATAAAAATAAATATGGTAAGAGCGGCTAACGAAGGTGTTGTCTTTATTGATAATTTAGGAAATGTTTTTGAACCTAAAAATGCTCAGCTGTTAGATATGATAAGTTTCTTCCAGGTTAACCTCATGAACCCAAAGGTTTTAATAGGAATCTTTATTGGTGCTATGTCTGCATTTATATTCAGTGGTATCACGATGGGAGCTGTTGGACGTGCTGCAGGTTCAATGGTAGAAGAGGTTAGAAGACAATTCAGAGAGATAAAGGGTATCTTGGAAGGTATAGCAACTCCGGATTATGGCCGATGCATACAAATTTCTACAAAGTCAGCTTTGCGTGAAATGATATTGCCTTCTTTATTGGCTATAGCTATTCCTGTGTTAGTAGGTATAGTTCTAGGTGTTTCCGGCGTTCTAGGACTTTTAATAGGTGGAATGTCCACTGGATTTACTCTTGCTATTTTTATGTCAAATGCTGGAGGGGCATGGGATAATGCTAAGAAAATGATTGAAGAAGGTAACTTTGGCGGTAAAGGTTCTTCTTGCCATAAGGCGGCAGTTGTAGGTGATACGGTTGGTGATCCTTTTAAGGATACTTCAGGTCCCTCTTTAAATATATTAATTAAGCTGATGTCGATGGTTAGTATTGTGATGGCAGGTCTGACAGTAGCCTTAATTTAGAAACTCGACATGTCAAAATGACACTAATAATTAGTCGATTTTGTACTTTCGGCCAATCGTACCCAATATTTTATATAATTTAATAATATGAAATAACTTTATTATAAAAAAATAATGTAACTTTGCGGGCGAAAAAAGAAAGGCCGTATTTAATGCGGACACTTGGGAGTAATTAACGTTGATTAGACAGCGCTTTTAACAAACATTAGGTATAATTATTTAAGGAAATTATTTTAACCCTTTAAAATAAAAAAAGATGATTAAAATTGGTATTAACGGATTTGGCCGTATTGGTCGTTTCGTATTCCGTTCAACTCTTGAAGAGGCAAACAAGAACGATGTAGTTGTAGTAGGTATCAATGACCTTCTGCCTGTTGATTACATGGCATATATGCTGAAGTATGATACAATGCACGGCCAGTTTGACGGTACAATTGAAGTTGACACTGCAAAAAATGAATTGATAGTAAACGGAAACCACATCCGTGTTACAGCTGAAAAAGACGCTGCTGATCTTAAGTGGGATGAAATCGGTGCAGAATATGTTGTTGAGTCAACTGGTTTCTATCTGACAATGGACCGTGCAGAGAAACACCTTCAGGCTGGTGCTAAATATGTTGTTCTTTCTGCTCCTTCAAAGAAGGGTGAGGACGGACGTCAGGCTGATATGTTCGTTTGTGGTGTTAATACAGATAAATATGCTGGCCAGCAGATTGTTTCAAATGCATCTTGTACAACAAACTGTCTCGCTCCTATAGCAAAGGTACTGAATGACAAGTTCGGTATTGAGAACGGTCTTATGACAACTGTTCACTCTACAACAGCTACACAGCGTACAGTTGACGGTCCTTCTTTGAAGGATTGGCGTGGTGGCCGTGCTGCTGCAGGAAACATCATACCTTCTTCTACAGGTGCTGCTAAGGCTGTAGGTAAGGTTATCCCTGAGCTTAACGGAAAACTTACTGGTATCTCTATGCGTGTTCCTACTTTGGATGTTTCAGTTGTTGACTTGACTGTTAATCTGAAGAACTCAGCAACAAAAGAGGATATCTGCAAAGCAATGAAAGAGGCTTCTGAAGGTGAACTGAAAGGTATCTTAGGATATACAGAAGATAAGGTTGTTTCTTCTGACTTCCTGGGTTGTCCTTTGACATCAATCTTCGATGCTGATGCAGGTGTTTATCTTACAGATAAATTTGTAAAAGTTGTTTCTTGGTATGATAATGAGATCGGTTACTCACACAAGGTTGTAGATCTCATCAAGATTATGAAGAAGCACAACGGATAATTGATACTTGATTATAATTTGATAAAAAAAACCATTCGACATTGTCGGATGGTTTTTTTTTATTAATTTTGTACAGACTACAGTATCATTAAACTTTATATTGCATAAAAATATGATAACCATTTTAGGTCCGACTGCATCAGGAAAGACATCGTTTGCGGCTGCTTTAGCTGCAGAAATTAATGCTGAAATAATTAGTGCAGACAGTAGACAAGTTTACCGTAATATGGATATAGGTACGGGTAAGGATCTTGACGATTATAAAATTGGTGATAAGCTTATAAAGTATCATTTAATTGATATTGCTGAACCTGGTACAAAATATAATTTATTTGAATATCAGAAGGATTTCTATAATGCATACAATGATATTATAGGGCGAGGAGTCACACCGATATTATGTGGTGGAACGGGATTGTATATTGAGGCTGTGTTGAATGGATATAAGTTGTTGCCTGTGCCGGAGAATAAGGAACTCCGTTTGGAATTAGAGAAGAAGGATTTGGATGAGTTGACAAAATTACTTATACAGCTAAAAAGAGACAATAAGTCTAATATGCATAATTCTACCGATATTGATAATAAGAAGCGGGCGATACGGGCAATTGAAATTGAAACATATTATAAAAATTGCCACAATCTTGAAGAACGTAATATTCCTCCAATTGACTCGTTGATTTTTGGAATTGAAATAGATAGAGATTTACGGCGCAAGCGAATAACAGAGCGGCTATTGCAGCGCCTTAATAATGGCATGGTAGATGAGGTTAAGATGTTGCTCGACAGAGGTATTTTGCCTGAAGACTTGATTTATTATGGACTTGAGTACAAATATGTCACCAAATATTTGATAAATGAAATAACTTATGATGATATGTTCCGTTCATTGGAGATTGCGATACATCAGTTTGCTAAGCGTCAAATGACATGGTTCAGAGGCATGGAAAGAAGAGGATTTAAAATACATTGGATCGATTTTTCACTTCCGATGGAACAAAAAATTAAATATGTAAAAAGCTATTTATAATTAATAGTCTAATTATTTACTATAAAATAAGATTATAATATGTCAGGTGAAGATAATCGTTGGGGAATATTATATTGTCCGAAACATGGTATAACGGCATCTAAAAAGAGATGGGCAAAAATTGAGAACTGCTTGAAGGATAATGATATAAAGTTTGATTTTGTCCAAAGTGAGGATCCAAGCAGTGTTACAAGACTTATTAATATGTTTATAAACAATGGATATAAAACCATTGTAATTGTTGGCGGCGATTCTGCATTAAATGACGCAGTAAATTGTCTTATGTCTGTAGATTCTTCTATACGTGAAAAGATATGTTTGGGTTTGATACCTAATGGACTGATGAATGATTTTGCTCATTACTGGCAATTGAAAGAAAACGATGTTAATCAGATAATCGGATGGATAAAACAGCGTCGAGTTAGGAAAATTGATTTGGGCTGTATTCATTATACAAACTCAGAAGGAGATATTTGTCATAGATACTTCTTGAATTGCGTTAATATTGGACTCATTTCGGCAATAATGAACTTGAGGCAGCGCACACACAGACTTTTTGGCTCCAGAACGCTGTCTTTTCTGTTTTCATTAATCTTGATGATTTTTCAACGTTTGGATTATAAAATGTCGTTAAAAATTAATTCAGATATTATTAAAAGGAAAATTATGACAGTGTGTATTGGGAATGCGTCTGGTTATGGTCAAACTCCCAATGCTGTTCCATATAATGGTCTCCTTGATGTTTCTGTTGTTTACCATCCGGAGATGACACAGCTTTTTGAAGGATTTTATTTGTTATTTACAGGTAAATTTCTCAATCATCATAGCGTACATCCTTATAGAACTAGAGAAATTATCGTTAATGAAGCGGTTAAGGCAATGGTGAGTATTGACGGTCGGTTAATGAAAACACCGGTCGGGTCATATAAAATTACTGTTGAACAAGAAGTTATTAATTTTCTTATTCCGGCATGATGTCGTACTGTAATTTACTCGTCTAAAGTACTGACATTTGACTATATTGTGACTTAGATTAAAAACCATAGGTTTATGGGGCAGAATTCAGTGAGTTTTATCTTGAAATACACTGAGTTTTATAATGGAAACCATTGACTTTTGTTTTGACTATAGTTATGTAAAAATGATAGGGGGGGTAGTTGTAAATAATAATGCCAAAATAGTGAGTAAATATATTAATCTCCTATTTTGGCATTAAAATATTATTAGTGTGAAAAATATGCTTATCCTAAATATTTTATTAATATTTTTGCATTTCCACTTTCACGCAATTTCGCGATACTTTTTTCTCTAATCTGACGTACGCGCTCTCGTGTTAAACCTAATTGGTCACCGATTTCTTCAAGACCTTTCTCATGGCATCCGATACCAAAGCATTCGCGTATAATGGTTATTTCACGCTCTTTTAGAACTTTGCTTAATACTGTATTAAGCTCTAGTGCCATTGATTCATGATCAACGTGTCTGTCTGTTCGGCTGTCATCTCCGCTAGGCATTACGTCAAGCATGCAGTTGTCTTCACCATCCTGAAATGGAGCATCAATACTAACATGATGACCGTCAGCTGCTAAAGATTGGCCAATTTTGTCTTCATCAAGTTTTGTTACTTCTGATAGTTCTGAAACAGATGGATGACGCTGGTTTTCCTGTTCGAACTTGTTTATTTCATGATTGATCTTATTTAGAGAGCCAACTTGATTTAATGGCAGGCGGACAATACGGCTTTGTTCAGCAATAGCCTGCAAAATGCTTTGACGAATCCACCATACTGCATAAGAGATAAATTTAAATCCGCGAGTCTCGTCAAACTTTTGAGCTGCTTTAATCAGACCAATATTACCTTCATCTATAAGGTCGGTTAATGTGAGTCCCTGATGTTGATACTGTTTAGCCACAGATACAACGAATCTCAGGTTTGCTGTTACAAGTTTGTTTTTAGCCCGTTCGCCTTCAGGTCCGCCTTTTTTTATTTTCTGAGCTAACTCTATTTCCTCGTCAATTGAAATTAAAGGAGCTCTACCTATTTCTACAAGATATTTATCCAAGGCTTCACTTGAACGGTTGGTAATACTTTTCTGAATCTTTAATTGTCTCATCTATTTGCCTTATATTTTGTAAGTACCTGATTTTCAAGCCAATAGCTTGATTGTTTCTGAAAACGCTGCAAAATTACAAAAAATATCAATACGTTGTACCGTTCTGTGGTTAAAAAATAATAAATAATAACATTAAAGTGTTCTTTCTACGCTTAAATAAAGTTGCAAAAATGTAATGTAATTTTATTTTGCAAATTAAAATAAAAGAAATTATAATTTATTTTATGTAAAAATCATGTATAAATATTTTGTTTTTTCTAAGTGTATATCATTCTTTTTCTTATATTTGCCATTGAATTAATTTTTTAACTTTAAAACCTATTTATTATGAAAGTCGGAATTCCAAAAGAAATTAAGAACAACGAGAGTAGGGTCGGTATGACTCCGGCTGGTGTATCAGAGTTAGTAAAACATGGCCATTCTGTATATGTTCAACATACTGCGGGTGTAAATAGTGGATTTTCAGACGAAATGTATGAAAATGTAGGAGCAACCATATTGCCGACTATTGAAGATGTTTATCAGACTGCTGATATGATAGTTAAAGTTAAAGAGCCAATAGAATCGGAATATAAACTTATACGAAAAGGGCAACTGGTTTTCACTTATTTCCATTTTGCATGTGATAAGAAATTAACAGAGGCAATGATTGAAAGTGAAAGCGTATGCCTTGCATACGAGACCGTACAATTAGATGATAATTCACTTCCGTTGTTGACACCAATGAGTGAAGTTGCCGGTCGAATGGCGACAATTAACGGCGCATATTATCTACAGAAGACCAAAGGCGGTAAGGGTAAACTCATTTGCGGAGTGCCTGGTGTGCGTCCGGCTAAAGTAGTAGTCCTTGGTGGTGGAATTGTTGGTCAGGCTGCAGCACGTGTTGCTGCAGGAATGGGTGCAGATGTGGTTATAACAGACATTTCTTTAAGCTTACTGCGAGAATTGTCAATTACGATGCCTGCAAATGTTAATGCTATATATTCTTCGCATCATAATGTCGTTAATGAGATTAAGGATGCTGACATCGTTATTGGTGCTGTGCTTATTCCCGGTGATAAAGCCCCTCATTTGATTACAAAAGACATGTTAAAGATAATGGAGCCTGGAACTGTTTTGGTTGACGTCGCTATTGATCAGGGAGGATGTTTTGAAACATCACATCCAACAACGCATAGCGATCCTGTGTATGTCGTTGATGGAATTGTACATTATGCTGTAGCTAATATCCCCGGAGCGGTGCCAAACACATCAACATATGCCTTGACTAATGCAACACTGAAGTATGCCTTGGCTTTAGCTGATAAAGGGTGGAAGAAAGCATGCAAGGATGATGCTGCTTTATGCAAGGGATTGAATATTGTTGAAGGTAAGGTAACTAATAAGGCCGTTGCAGATGTCTTCAATTTAGAATATGTTCCAGTAGAATTGTAATTGTTTTAGATAAATAAACAGCCCGTCTCAATATAGGAAAGAGATGGGCTGTTTATTTAAAATACATAATAGGGGGAATTGCTTTATGTCCGATTCCATTTAATGGATAATTATTTGTCTTGTAAAATACTTTTTTTGTTTTTTCTTTTAAATCCAAATAATTCCATTAGTGAGTTGAAGTCTTTCTTCATGATTAGTCCAATTCCCTGAGTATTTAATGATGATTTAGTAAAATATCGATCATTTGTTTGATTGTAGACTTTGAGCGATATATTTCCATTTGGAAGTAGCAAATAATTCACATCGAAGTCACCGATAAACGATGTCGTAGCATTTGCGTTATCGCGATATCCAAACTGTCCGTTAATTATCAGACGGTTGTTTAATAGTCTTCCGGATAATAAGCCTTCATATTCTGCATTGTTGAAACCTTCATCACCGGTGCTAATGTTGGCTCCAAATGTCCAATTGTTGTTTTTAACCAGATTTCCTAAAAGAGAGTTTATTTGCTGGCTTATTGTTCCGCTCAGCAAACTCTGCATTGCAAGGCTTGTTTGGTTCTGTTGATTTTCTTGGTTTGATGAATTGTTGTTGTCTTGCATATAAAATCGTCCAATGCTTAACAAATATACAACTTGCTGATTCATTTCTTCTTCACTGTTAATTATAGTGCGAACCATCTGTTCTGCCTCATTGCTTACTGTTGGCAGGTCAAGATCAAAGTCGATGTGAGGTGTTTGTGGCGTACCGCTAATATTCATGATACAATCTACCCTGATGTTGTTGCTCGAGAAGCTATTGCCGATTTGCAAGTCAGAAAGAGGCACACTATTTACGGTGTATAAGGCTTTAAGGTCAAGTGATGCATTGTAAGGGTCGCCTCCGAATACAATGGTGCCACCATTCTGGAATTGGAAGATTTTCTTAATTATATTTTGTATAGTAAGTTTATAAATACCATTTTCAATTTGGTATGTACCAAACATGTTAAATGAGCCTTTGTTAAAGTATGTGGCACGAATGCTGCCAGTTCCGTTTAATGCAATATAGTCATAGTTTGACTGGTCCATTAATACGCGTAATGTCGCATCTGGATTCATATTAACGAGGAAGTTAATATATAAATCAGAAGGTTTGTCAATCTCTGCTGCTTCCTTGACAGACTCTTTGGCTATAGAGTCTTTACTAACTGTTTGGCTGATTGCCGTTTTGTCATGCCATGTAATAAATTGCTGGTCTGATATTGTTTCAGGACTTGCGGCATTATATTCTATAAAGGAGCCTTTTTCCGGAGTAATATTTATATCTATGTCTATTCTTCCGTTACCTCCTTTTATCGTACATAGTCCGGTGCCGTATGCAGTACCGTAAAATGTATTATTAGAATAACTTTGTGTGTCATAACACAGCAAGTTGTGAGTCCTTATGTTTAAATCGTATGTTAGGTTTGTTAAATGTTTATGGTGGAGTGCCCCACTGACGATACCAATATTTCCATTTCTGTCTCTTATTGTGTCTGCAGCAAAGATAATATTGTCTGGACGGAATCGTATCGTGTCGTTTATTAACGTATAAGTTGTATTTAAGGGGATTATTCTTATGCTGCCATTTGTTACGAGATTTCCTGTTAGATTAATGTTGTTTAATGGACCATGTAGTCTAACGCTTCCGTTTGCATTAGCTATAATATTATTCATAAATGATCCACAAAAGCCTTCAAGAAATTCAATGTTTGTATTCCTTGCACCAATGTTTAAATCAATATAATTCCTGTCAGGAGAAACATAACCTTCAATTCTGGTTTCTACATTATCTTTATCTTTAGCTATAGCGTTGATATCAATTTGTTTTTCTGATTTATTCCATGATACGTGGGCAGCTAAATCTCCCATACGGCCATCTTGAAATTTGAATTGACTGATATTTAGATTTGCATATAACTCAGGATCGTAAAAAACAGATTTGATAAAAGCTTTGCCTGTTGAATAGCCTTTAAAGTCGACAGAATGAAAATTTACCAAATTCAATACATAATTGACATCAACATCTTGCATGTCGACAACGATTGAATCTGACAAATCCTTTGTTGCCATACCATATATTTTGATATGTTGTTTATTATGCTCAATAGAAAAATGATCTATCATTAAATTGCCATTATTGTATTTTATGCTTGCAGGTTGTACATGCCATGTGGTATCATTGATAAGTATATCTGAAGGCTTGATGTCAACGTTGATGTCTGGCTTACCTGCATCATTCTTAATAAATCTCGTTTCTGCATTTAGCGACCCTAAAAAAGGCTTACTTTGATTGTTGTTCCATTTAATCTCTGTTAATAATTTGTCGTTAATGGTACTTAAATTTAAATCAAGAGACAACTTTTGACCATTGTTCATGATTTTATCAATTTTACCTTCTAATAATAATGTATCGTTAGGGGTATGGGCATTAATGAAGATATTTTCATAAGGATTATTTTTGTATATAATTTTATCCGCTTTACAATACATTGAAAATGTCTTCTTTTCGTCATCGATTGTAGCGGTTAAGTTCATCGGCGCTTTTAACTCTAAAGGAACGTTGAAAAATCTATTAGCCCATTCAGAATTAGATATATTTGCTTTAATTTGAAATTTATTGCATACATTAGGCTGCTCCGTAAACATTGTCGGTAATTTTTCATGGAGCGAATTGTTTATACTTTTAGCTAATGTGCTAATATTATATTGGCCATTTATAGCGATATTTCCAAAATCGCTTTGCAGTGACATGGAATCTTTACAAGCATTTAAGTTTATTGTTTTGATTGTATATAAATCCGATGGGGAAACCATTGTGAAATCTTTTATGGCTAAATTACCATTAAACGGATTTATATTTTGATGATTATAAGTTATGTTTGAGTTTATATCAAAATTGAATTTTGTATCTTTCCATTTATTTGTAATATTAAGTTTTGACAAATTCAAATTTCTGACAGATGCAATTATGGATGTTTCTTTTGATATATCTGTTGATAGTCTGCCTTCAATGTTTATTTGTCCATTGGGGTCATCCAGTTTGAAAAGGCCATCAAATATATTTTTGTCATATAATCCTTTTACAAGTATATTCTTGTATTGGTAATTATTATATTCAAATCTTGGAAAAATGCCATCAATATATATGTTTTTATTTGTTTTTGATATGTTATTGTATTTAACTATTATTTTTGATGAGATTTGCCCAAGATGCTTATTGGGAAACAATTTGCCCAAATTAATATTATCTGTATCAATATTGGCATAAATGTCGTTAACATTTTTGCTTAATTTGACTAAAATATTTCCTATGTCAGTTTTTAAATTACCATTAATCGATATATATTTATCATGTCCATTAGTGTTGCCGGTATAGTAGATTTTACCTATACTATTTATAAAATCAGGTATTTTTATACTTGGATTTATTTCTTTGATAGTATGTGCAATCCATTCAGCAGAACTTTCTATCTTTCTGATATTAGCATTCCAAATGAAACCGTTTTTATCTTTTTTTAGCTTGCCATTACCAATAAAGACTAATCCTTTATCTATAGAATGCAGATTAAAGCTTTCTATGTTAATACTATTGTAAGTTCCTGTAAATGTGGTTTTTAATGATAAGGGCGTGATGTTATGTTTAATTCTAGGCAGAAGGCATTTTAGGTCAGAAAAATTAATTTTATTGATATTTATGGCTCCTGAATAAGCGATGGTCTTATTGTCGATTTTGCCGTTAATTGTTTTGTAAACTAAAGATACTGATTCAGATTCAATTTTGGAGTTAGGTAAAGATAAGTTGAAATTATGAAGCTTAGCGTACGTCTTATTGAAAGAGAAATCAAACGATAACCTTCTCAAGTCTAAGCCTGAAGACTCTTTAAATGATAATTTTTTTACAGAAATGTAAGTGCTGTCCTGTGTGTAATATGGAATAATAATATGAGCGCTGATGTCATTTAATTTGATGTGTTTGAGATTGAAATGTGATGATGTATAAGGTGCGTCATAGATATCATAACGAATGGCGCCATGTCGGATTATTAATGAATTAATACTTAGCTTTAAATTTGATTTTTTATTTTTATCTTTAGATGAAAGTGAGTCTAATACGAATTGGTAATTTGGTTTTGAAGTGTTAGTCTTTTTGTAAAAGTTCCCGTCAAATCCAAATATCTGTGCAGAAGATATGTATATACATCCGTTTTTAATTAGTTGATAATAGTCTATTTTTGCTGCAAGGCGTGATGCAGAAATCATCTTTTTTGATGTCTGATCATATATTTCAACGTCATCGATAATTATTCTATTTAGAAAACCTAAGTCAACATTTCCAATGCTTACATGTGTGTTGAGTTTTGTTGATAGGGCATTACTTATGCGTGTACCGAACCAATTTTGTATAAACGGTATATGAATAAATATGATTATAGACCAATATCCAATTATTGCAGTCCATAATATCCCATTAACAATATGCTTTAATGTTTTCAATATTCGTTATGATTTAATGAATGTTTAAAGGCAAAAGTGGTATAGCCATTTCGAAATTTCCTACAAAAATACATGAATTCATTGTAATAAACGAATAAAATATGGAAAATGGTGTAAACAACATTTACATTGGATGTATTATGAGTATGATTAATTTGTTTGGATAGCACAAACTTTAATTTTTGATTTATTTAGATTAGTTATTGCGCATGTAAATAATACACTTTTCTTAAATTTTGTTCGTTTTTTACGTTGATTTTATGTAGATTTGCGCCATAATAAATTAAAATATCCAGTTCTTTTAACTGACACTATGACAAAAGTTATTAAATTACGTAAAGGATTAGACATTCACCTTAAAGGCAAGGCCGAGAAAGTAAAAATGAAAATCAATATTGGCAAAGAAATTGCGCTTTGCCCGGATTCTTTTCCCGGAATACAGCCTAAAGTTGTTGTAAAAGAAGGTGAACATGTAAAAGCAGGTGAAATCTTATTTGTCAATAAGCAATTCCCATCAGTGGGTTTTTCTTCTCCTGTTAGTGGAAATGTTTCTTTAATTGTACGAGGTGAAAGAAGAAAGGTTTTACAGGTTGTTATTAGTTTGGACGAAAATCAGGAATACGTTGATTTTGGAGTAAGAAATGTTAATGATGTCTCTTCGAAAGAAATAATCGACTCATTGTTGCGTGCAGGGCTTTTCGGTTATATAAATCAATTACCTTATGCGATATCTACAAATCCAGATGTTTTGCCAAAAGGAATATTTATTAGCGCATTACGCGATAAACCCCTTGCTTGTGATTTTGAGTATGAACTGATAGGTAATGAAATAGATTTTCAAACGGGTTTGACTGCTTTATCAAGGATATCGAAGACATATTTGGGCATTGGACGTAATCAGTGTTCTGAAAGTTTGCGCCGTGTGAAGGATGTTGAGGTAAACATATTTGATGGTCCGTGCCCGGCAGGTAATGTAGGCGTTCAGATAAATCATATTAATCCTGTGAATAAGGGAGATGTTGTTTGGACCGTAGATCCTACTACTGTCATTTATATTGGAAGATTATTTAATAAAGGTAAAGTGGACTTACATCACACAATAGCTATTGTTGGCAGTGAAGTGCATGAGCCTTGTTATGCTGATGTCTTGGTAGGGCAGAAGATAGAAACTTTATTGAAAGATAAAATTTCACACGAAAGAAATGTCAGAATCATTAATGGCAATGTACTTACAGGACGTAAGTGTTCTTTAAATGATTTTGTAGATGCTCATGCTTCAGAACTGACTGTGATTCCTGAAGGTGATGATACAAATGAACTGTTTGGATGGATTATGCCGCGTTTCAAGGACTATTCTGTTAATAGAAGCTATTTTAGCTGGTTGACGAAGAATAAAGAATATACATTAGATGCGAGAGTAAAAGGTGGCAGAAGAAATATGATAATGAGTGGAGAGTATGACAGCGTATTGCCCATGGATATTTTAGGTGAATATCTTATAAAAGCAATAATTGTTGGAGATATTGACAAAATGGAAGCATTGGGTATATACGAAGTCTCTCCTGAAGATTTTGCTTTGCCTGAATTTGTTGATTCTTCAAAACTGGAACTTCAAGATATAGTGAGAAGAGGGTTGGATATGTTGCGTAAAGAGAATGCTTAAATATTACTTAATATGTTGAGAAATTATTTAGATAAAATAAAGCCTTTATTTGAGGATGATGGAAAGCTCCATTGTTTTCGTAGTGTTTTTGAAGGTATAGAAACATTTTTATATGTTCCAAATTCCACATCAAAGACGGGGACAAATATACATGACGCTATTGATTCAAAGCGTATTATGAGCATTGTCGTGATAGCATTGCTGCCCGCTTTATTATTTGGTATGTATAATGTCGGTTATCAGAATTATTTGGCTGCTGGCCGGTTGGCTGATGCAACTTTTTTTGATCTCTTCATATATGGATTTCTCGCCGTTTTGCCTAAAATTCTTGTTAGTTATATTGTTGGCTTGGGCATCGAGTTTATTTGGGCTCAGATGAAAGGAGAAGAAATTCAAGAAGGTTATCTTGTTAGTGGAATATTAATACCTTTAATTATACCAATTAATTGCCCGCTGTGGATATTAGCTATTGCTGTCGCGTTTTCTGTAATCTTTGTAAAGGAGATTTTTGGCGGTACAGGTATGAATATCTTTAATGTGGCGTTGGGAGCACGTGCATTTTTATTTTTCTCTTATCCAACAGAAATGAGTGGTGACAGCGTGTGGATAGCAAATGACACAATATTTGGTTTGGGTAATGTCTTGCCTGATACATTTACGCAAGCAACACCTTTAGCTCTGACAGCACAGAATATGAGTATTGGATATGACCTTCGTGAGCTTATTGTTGGTTTAATACCTGGTTCTATTGGTGAGACAAGCGTAATTGCTATAGGCATAGGAGCATTAATACTATTGTTTACGGGCATCGCAAGTTGGAAGACAATGTTAAGTGTCTTCTTTGGCGGGGCATTTATGGCCTTTGTCTTTAAAGAATTAGGTATGACATCTATTACATGGTATGAACATTTGTTCCTTGGAGGCTTCTGCTTTGGTGCTGTGTTTATGGCTACTGACCCTGTTACATCTGCAAGGACTGAAACCGGAAAATATATCTATGGATTTCTTATTGGCGTTGTTGCAATAGCAATAAGGATTATGAATCCAGGATATCCGGAGGGAATGATGCTCTCCATATTATTAATGAATATGTTTGCGCCTCTTATTGATCATTGTGTTGTTCAGCACAATATTTCAAAGAGAGCTAAGCGTACTTCACAAAAAATCTAAATTAATAGCATTATGGCAAAAGATAAAAAGATATTGAATACTAATTCAAATATTTATACCATCGTTTATTCTGCGATAATTGTTGTTGTTGTTGCTTTTTTGCTTGCATTTATTTCAAGTTATCTGAAGCCTGCACAAGACGTAAACGTCGCATTAGATAAGAAAAAGCAGATATTGGCAGCACTTAATATTCGTGGACTTAGTGATAATGAGGTAGCTGAGCAATACAAAAGTATTGTAGAAAGTGATGATGTTATAAACTCCGATAATCAGATTTTGACAAAAGGCACAAAAGGAGGAGAGCAGGCCGGATTTAAATTAAATAGTGCAGACTTCAAAGCTGGACGTCTTGCTTTGTATGTCTGCAAAATTAATAATGAAACAAAATATGTTATACCCGTATATGGAATGGGCCTTTGGGGACCGATAAGCGGATATATAGCAATTGATTATGACAAGAACACCGTTTTCGGAGCATATTTCACACATGAAAGCGAAACGGCAGGCTTGGGTGCAGAAATTAAAGATAATATAGAATGGCAAAAACAGTTTATCGGTAAAAAACTTACAAAAGATGGTGTTTCCGGTATAGCTCTTTCTGTGGTAAAAAAGAATGACGTTAAAGACAAACACACGCAATGTGATGGCATAACTGGAGCGACATTGACATCTAATGGTGTTGACTTAATGCTAAAGGATTGTTTAGGCAAATATATGAGTTTTCTTAATGACAAATAAAAAATAATGTGTTATGGGAAAGTTAATTTCAAAAGAAAATAAAAAGATTTTCACCACGCCGTTGAGTGTAGATAATCCTATACTTGTTCAGGTCCTTGGTATTTGTTCAGCCTTGGCTGTTACTTCTCAATTGAAACCTGCGATAGTTATGGGGCTTGCTGTAACAATCATTACGGCTTTCTCAAATGTAATAATATCTCTTATAAGACATACCATACCAAACCGAATCAGAATTATAGTCCAGCTTGTAGTTGTTGCGGCATTAGTAACTATAGTAAGTCAGATTCTAAAGGCTGTGGCATATGACGTAAGTGTGCAGTTGTCTGTATATGTCGGTCTTATTATTACAAACTGTATATTAATGGGACGTCTGGAAGCTTTTGCCATGATAAATAAACCCATTCCAAGCTTTATAGACGGTTTGTCAAATGGTCTTGGATATGCGATGATATTGGTAATAGTCGGTGCTGTGAGAGAGTTTCTTGGTAGAGGTTCTTTGCTGGGAATACAGATTATTCCTGACAGTTTCTATGATGCCGGTTATATTAATAACGGTATGATGACAATGCCGGCTATGGCATTGATACTTCTGGGGTGTGTTATTTGGATACATAGGGCATTCTTTTCCGAAAAAGATTAAATGTTTTGAATAAGATATTTGTTATGGATCACATTATAAGTTTATTTTTCAGGTCAATATTTGTTGACAATATGATTTTCGCATTCTTTCTTGGAATGTGTTCGTTTCTAGCTGTTTCAAAAAATGTTAAGACCTCATTAGGGCTTGGTGTGGCAGTTACTTTTGTTCTTATTATCACTGTACCTGTTGACTATTTGTTGCAGGTCTATGTATTAGGACCAGACTGTCTTGCGGAAGGCGTTGATTTGTCATATTTGAGCTTTATTCTATTTATTGCCGTTATAGCCGGAATAACGCAACTTGTGGAGATGGTTGTAGAAAGATTCTCACCATCTTTATATTCTTCTTTAGGAATATTTTTACCTTTGATAGCTGTTAACTGTGCTATTATGGGAGCGTCCTTATTTATGCAGCAGCGAATAAATCTCGATCCGTCTAATTCTCAGTATATCGGTTCTGTTGTAGATGCTGTGGTATATGCGGCAGGTAGCGGAATTGGCTGGACTTTAGCAATTGTTTCTATGGGAGCTATAAGAGAAAAAATGCAATATTGTGATGTGCCACGTCCATTGCAAGGGCTAGGCATTACATTTATAACGGTAGGTCTCATGGCGATGGCAATGATGTGTTTTTCTGGATTTAAAATATAAATTTAATATGGTACAGTTTATTTTTACGAGTATAGCAGTATTTCTTATAATAATTCTTTTGCTCGTTACTATTTTGCTGATTGCAAAGCGCTATTTGTCGCCAAGTGGCAATGTCAGTATCAATATAAATGACAAGACAACTATATCAGTGCCTCAAGGAGCGTCGCTGATGTCTACACTGACAGAAAATGGTATATACCTTCCGTCTGCCTGTGGTGGAAAGTCAAGCTGCGGACAATGCAGGCTTCAGGTGCTTGAAGGAGGTGGGGAAATTCTTGATTCAGAAAAACCACACTTTACACGTAAGCAAATAAAAGATCATTGGCGACTTGGATGTCAATGCAAGGTGAAGGGTAATTTAAAGATTAGAGTTCCAGAAAGTGTTTTGGGTGTAAAGGAGTGGGAATGTACTGTAATCAGCAACAAAAACGTAAGTTCTTTTATTAAAGAATTTATTGTTGCCCTTCCTGAAGGCGAGCATATGGACTTCGTTCCAGGATCATATGCTCAAATTAAAATACCTGCATATGATTGTATTGATTATGACAAGGATATTGACAAAGACAGCATAGGGGAAAAATTTCTTCCTATGTGGGAGAAGTTTAATATATTCTCGCTAAAGGCAAATAATCCTGAACCAACGATTAGGGCATATTCAATGGCAAACTATCCTGCAGAAGGCGACAGGATCATGCTTACAGTCCGTATTGCCACGCCTCCATTCAAACCAAGACCTCAGGTCGGCTTTCAGGATGTTCCTACAGGAATAGCGTCATCTTATATTTTTAGCCGTAAACCTGGTGATAAGGTAATAATGAGCGGACCTTATGGAGATTTCCATCCTATTTTCAACAGCAAGAAAGAAATGATTTGGGTTGGCGGTGGAGCTGGTATGGCTCCTTTGCGTTCACAGATAATGCATATGACGAAAACGTTGAATGTTAGAGATCGTGAACTTCATTATTTTTACGGAGCAAGGTCGCTTGCAGAAGTGTTCTATCTTAATGATTTCTTGGAATTGGAGAAGGAGTTTGATAATTTCCATTTCCATCTGGCATTGGATAGACCGGATCCTGAGGCAGATAAGGCCGGTGTAAAATATACGCCAGGATTTGTACATCAGGTAATGTATGATACTTATCTTAAGTTTGTCGACTCTCCTGAGGATATTGAATATTATATGTGTGGTCCTGGTCCAATGAGTAATGCAGTAGTAAAGATGCTCGACAGTCTTGGAGTTGAACCTGAGTCGATAATGTATGATAATTTTGGATAACTTGGCAACGTTTGTGCCTTAGTATCTTAACAATTAAGCCGAAAGAGAAATATTTTAATATTCTTTTTCGGCTTAATTACGTTCTGTTATTGAATGTCTTTTGTTTGAAAAGAACTATTCTATATATTTTACAATTGGTTACAGGCTTCCGTTCAATGGTTTTTTATGATTAAAAATATATGGAGACCTATCTTTATTTTAGAACCAAAGACAAGCATTTCCGCAGCATTCTGTTTTTTGTCAGTTTTCTTAATATAGTGTAACTGCGACTATATCTTTTATCCGGCAATGGGAACAGGCCGCAATCTTCAAGGCGTTTCAAGCGTGAGCTAAGCTGTTTAGAAGAACGTGTAAGCCTTATAATGCTGAAGATGTAATCAATCGTAAGTTGTGATACACGTCTTTGTAATGCCTGGCTGTCTGCGATTGGCAATTGTTCTGATAGTTCTTTCAAATGAAATATAATGTGTTCTATGTCATTCAGGCGTTTTAGTATAAGTCGGGGATCTTTATCCTTTATCGAATCAGATGGTCGTTTCTTGTATGAATAGGCGACAATGTCTGTGCTGTAAACTTTTTCAGCACGTAGAAAAAGTTGTGGGGTGAATTCTTCATCCGTATTCAATAAGCTTGGGTTGAAACGTAAGTCCAACAATATTTTTCGGTTAAATATATAACCCCATGCCGTGGCATGAAGATTGTTATGACGCATATAGTGGGCACCGTCCATAGGCTCCGGTATGTAAAAAGATGACGTTTCCTTCTTTTTACCGGAGGAGTTGAACAGTACAATATCGGGTACGTTATATCTGACTATATCCAAACAATGTTCGTATGCATCAGGGATTAGTTTATCTTCACCATTAATAAATTGTATAAAGTTACCAGAGACCATTCTTAAGCCAAGGTTTCTTGCTGAACTGACGCCGTTCTTTTTCTGTCTGACATATATTATTTCATCGCGATATTTTTCTAAACGGTCAATTATCGAAACATCAGAACCGTCGTCGATAACGATTATTTCTTTCTCTTGTGTTCTAAGCGATAGGCCTGTGATGCTGTCTAGGCATTCAGTTATTTGTTTTACAGGCAGGTTTCTGCATGTAATAATAAAACTTACTAAGGGGCTATTGCTGCTGTCAAAACTAGTATTCATAATTGCAAAATTAATGTTTAATTTGCAAATTTGCAACATTACAGATTGCTTAATAGGTATTTTTATTGCATATAATAATCTGTGTTTAGGCAAATGGTAGTATTATATAATTTGCATTTTGTGTCTTAATCAAACAATGTCGTTTTTAGCGGGTTTAAGGCTGGTTAACATTGCTGTATGCAAAAATTAACTTTCGGCGGATTTGCGTTAACACTTTTATTGCGTGTGCTCTAGCTTTGTCTTTGTTCGATAAGTAATACCGATAGGACAGTTTCTGTTCGGTTTTTCTGTTTTTAGTAGGGATGTTGTCATTGATTTATGATTATTTCTACACAAAAACATATTGTTTTATAAGTCAAAACACATTGATTTGTGTTATGAAACATGCTTAATTAGCCGGTAAAAGGCGGTATATTATAGGTGCGTTTTTTATGTATTCTCTAAGCGGTATTTTAAGTGCTTGATATTCAGGTTGTTATATCGGTGCTGTTTTTGCGTCTGTTTCGCAGAAAACATAGCCAATATTGGAAATATATATGAAATATAAGGCTTGAATTTAACACAAATGCGATAATTTAACTGACATTAGGTTAATATACGTTTACTTGACATGCAGAATGTTTGCCGGTCTATTGTTATGTTTTTATTTGCATGGAATATCAGGTAATACATAAGTCAGTTTTTATTTGAAACGTTTGTATAAATGATTTAAAATTAGTACTTTTGCGTCCGATTAAAGGAAAGTATAAAACTAATTTCAATGAATATATCTTATAAGTGGCTCAAAGAGTATGTCGATTTCGACCTGACTCCACAAGAAGTGTGTGACGCACTTACGTCAGAAGGTCTTGAAGTTGATGCTCTTGAGGAGGTTCAAAGCATCAAAGGCGGCCTGAAAGGCCTGTATGTAGGCAAGGTGCTTACATGTGAAATGCATCCAAATTCTGATCATCTGCATGTTACGACCGTTGACTTGGGTCGTGAGACTCCGTCGCAAATTGTTTGTGGCGCACCAAATGTTGCTGCCGGTCAGAAAGTTATTGTTGCAGACTTAGGATGCGTGTTGTATGATGGTGACAAGGAATTTGTCATTAAAAAGTCAAAATTACGTGGAGTAGAAAGCTTTGGAATGATTTGTGCTGAAGACGAAATAGGCGTTGGCACAGATCATAACGGCATAATAGTTTTGCCTGAAGATGCCAAGGTCGGTATGCCTGCTGCAGAATATTATAATCTGGAAAGCGACTGGCTGATAGAGGTAGATATAACAGCCAACAGGGCAGATGCCCTTTCTCACTGGGGCGTAGCGCGTGATTTGTACGCTTGGCTCGTGCAAAATGGATACAAAACATCACTTCATCGTCCTGATTGTGAAGCATTCTGTGTTGACAATGAAGATTTGCCTGTAGAAGTAACCATTGAAAACAACGAGGCCTGCAAGCGTTATGCATGTGTAAGTATTACAGGATGTGACGTAAAGGAAAGTCCTGAGTGGCTTCAGAATAAATTACGCACAATTGGTCTGAGACCGATAAATAATATAGTTGACATTACAAACTACATCATGATGGCCTATGGACAGCCGCTACACTGCTTTGATGCGGACATGGTTAAAGGACATCATATTGTCGTTAAGACAATGCCGGAAGGCACGCCATTTGTTACGCTGGATGGCGAGGAGCACAAACTGAGCAATCATGACCTCGCGATATGCAATGAGGAAGATGCCATGTGTATAGCCGGTGTGTTTGGTGGAAAGGGTAGTGGTACATATGATTCAACCACAAATGTAGTTCTTGAGAGTGCATATTTCCATCCTACATGGATTAGAAAGAGCGCGCGCCGTCATGGACTTAGCACCGATGCGTCGTTCAGATTTGAACGTGGTATTGATCCCAATGGAGTAATTTATGCTTTGAAACAGGCCGCCATAATGTGTAAGGAACTTGCCGGTGGTAAGGTTTCAATGGAGATAAAGGATGTTTATCCGGAGCCAATACAGGACTTCAAGGTGTCATTGAAATATGACTATGTCAATAGCCTTGTGGGAAAGGAAATACCTGCAGAAACGGTTAAAAGCATTGTTACAAGCCTTGAAATGAAGATAGAAAGCGAAACTTCTGAAGGTCTTGAACTGTGCGTGCCGCCATATCGTGTTGATGTTCAGCGTCCATGTGACGTTGTAGAGGACATTCTCCGAATATATGGTTATAATAATGTGGAAATCTCTACACAGCTTAAAAGCTCATTGGTTATTAAGGGCGATGAAGACAACAAGCATAAGCTTGAAAACCTTATAGGCGAACAGCTCGTAGGTGATGGCTTTAACGAGATTCTTAACAATTCTCTGACAAAGGCTGCATATTATACAGACCTTAATTGTTATAGTCAGGAAAATCTTGTTAAGATTATGAATCCGCTGAGTTCTGACCTGAATGTTTTAAGAGGAACATTGCTTTTCGGCGGTTTGGAGAGCATAGCATACAATGCAAACAGAAAGAATCCTGATCTTAAATTCTTCGAGTTCGGCAATGTTTATCATTATTCTCCCGAAAAGAAGAACAATGACAATCCAATGCAGGCTTATAAGGAAGAAACACATCTTGGACTATGGATAACAGGTAAGCGAGTGTCAGGAAGCTGGATTCATGCAGATGAAGATTCTTCGTTCTTTGAACTTAAAGCTCATGTGCTGAATATATTCCGCCGTATTGGTTTGCCATTGGGAAGCGTTGTTTTCAAGGAGAGTTCTAATAATATTTACCATAAGGGACTTTCTGTCATGAATCGTGGAGGCAAACTTCTGGCAGAGTTAGGCATTATATGCAAGAAGCTGCAAAAGGCTATGGGCATAGAGAACGCGGTTTATTATGCAGATATCAATTGGACTGCTGTTACAAAGGCTGTAAGAAAATCGACAATAAGCTTCCGCGAGATAAGCAAATATCCTGCTGTGAGTCGTGACCTGGCTTTGTTGCTCGATAAAGATGTAAAGTTTGAGGCAATTGAGCGTATTGCATATCAGTCAGAAAAGAAATTCCTTAAGGAAGTTGACCTTTTCGATGTTTATGAAGGTAAGAATCTTCCGGAAGGCAAAAAGAGCTATGCCGTCAACTTTATCCTGCAAGATGAAAGCAAGACTTTGAACGACAAGCAGATAGATGCTATAATGACAAAGATTATAGCTAACTTGAAGAAAGAGCTTAAAGCCGAACTTAGATAAAACTTTTGTTGAATATTAAAATATAGATATAATGGGAAGAGCGTTTGAGTATCGTAAAGCTACGAAATTAAAGAGATGGGGCCACATGGCCAGAACATTTACAAAAATTGGTAAGCAGATAGCTATAGCTGTGAAAGCAGGTGGACCGGATCCGGACAACAATCCTCATCTTCGTTCTATCATTCTTAACGCTAAGCGTGAGAATATGCCGCTTGAGAATGTTAAGCGTGCAATCAAAAACGCTATGGGTAAGGATCAGAGTGATTATAAGGAGGTTACATATGAGGGATATGGTCCTCACGGAATAGCCATATTTGTTGATGCTGCCACTGACAACACAACACGTACGGTAGGAAACGTAAGAGCTATATTTAATAAATTCAGCGGCAACCTCGGCACAATGGGAAGTCTGTCTTTCCTTTTTGATCATAAATGTGTGTTCACATTCAAGAAAAAGGATGGTGTTGAAATGGATGAGCTGATACTTGATCTTATCGATTATGGTGTTGATGACGAATACGACACAGATGAGGAATCTGGTGAAATAACCATCTATGGCGATCCGAAATGTTTCGGTGAAATTCAGAAACACCTTGAAGAGAACGGCTTTGAAGTTACCGGTGCTGAGTTTACACGCATACCTAACGACCTGAAAGACGTTACACCGGAAGAGCGTGAAACTATCGATAAGATGGTTGAGCTGCTTGAGGATGATGACGATGTTCAGAACGTTTATACAAACATGAAACCGGAATAATCATTCCTTGACTTTTTGTAATAATGAAAAGTATATCTTATAAGACTTCAGGCACTTGCAGCCAGATGATTAATCTAAAGGTTGATGATAATGACTGCATAGTAGACGTTAGCTTTGAAGGCGGCTGCAACGGAAACTTACAGGGAATATGTTCCTTGGTAAGAGGGATGAATGTCAACGATGTTAAAGCCCGGTTAGACGGAATACGTTGTGGTTATAAGGCGACAAGTTGTCCTGATCAGCTTTGTAGGGCTATTGATGAACTTTATAAGTAAAAAATAGTCAATTTTTTGCCGTTAATCCAAATGTACTTAGAACTTGGGTTAACGGCAAAATTATATATCAGGTTTGATTCTATTTGGTATTGTATTCTTTTGGAGTTATTTTTACATCCAATAGTATTTGGCCTTTGTTCTTCGTTGAATAGTAAGTGTATGCAAAGTTGAAACCATTTTCTTTATAGTTGCGTATTCCTGTTGCATCTTTTATTCCTTTTATAAGTTCTGCTTTCGCCTGCTTCTTGTCTAATGCAGTTGTATCAGCCTTGCCCTTTATTGAGTAATAATAGTGTATCGTGCGGGAGTCTTTTTCGTATGTCATACTATCGTTTGTGACATATTCAGATACTTTCATGGGACAATTCTTTTTGGTAAACTCTTTGGCTTCACGCTCGGCCCTTTCCTCGAGGCTTTCATGGCATGAGGCCAGAAAGACGGCAACAAATGGAATAAACAAATACTTTTTCATAAATCCTCTTTATTTTGTTTGCAAAAGTAATTAATATCTTTTGATAAGAACCAATGTATATTGTTTTTTTTATTTTATTCATAAAAACGGCTAATTTATTAGGAACGAAATGCATTTTTTTGTATATTTGCGTTCCAAAAATAAATTACTGATGAACGAAATAAGAAACTTCTGTATAATCGCACATATTGACCACGGAAAATCAACTATAGCTGACCGACTTCTTGAGTATACAAAAACCATTCAGATAACAGAAGGTCAGATGCTTGATGATATGGATCTAGAGCGTGAACGTGGAATAACAATCAAAAGCCATGCAATACAAATGGAGTATGAGCTGAACGGAGAAAAATACATACTTAATCTTATTGACACTCCGGGGCATGTCGATTTCTCTTATGAAGTTTCACGTAGTATAGCTGCATGTGAAGGAGCCTTGCTGGTTGTTGATGCAACTCAGGGTGTTCAGGCTCAAACTATTAGTAACCTTTACATGGCGTTAGAGCATGATTTGGAAATTATTCCTGTTATAAACAAAATAGATATGCCTTCTGCTATGCCCGACGAAGTTGAAGATGAAATTGTAGACTTGTTGGGTTGTGACAGAACGGAAATAATTCGTGCGTCAGGAAAAACCGGTGAAGGTATTCCGGAAATTCTTAATGCAGTTGTAGAACGTATTCCTCATCCGTCAGGTAATCCTGATACCCCTCTACAGGCTCTTATATTTGATTCTGTATTCAATTCTTTCAGGGGAATTATTGCTTATTTCAAGATTGAAAATGGCAGTATAGCAAAAGGTGATAAAGTTAAGTTTTACAATACCGGAATGGAGTATACTGCTGACGAAGTTGGCGTATTAAAAATGGATATGATTCCGCGACAAAGGCTGTCAACTGGAGATGTCGGATACATTATCAGCGGTATAAAAGACAGTAAGGAGGTTAAGGTCGGTGATACTATTACGCATGTGGCACGTCCATGTGAGAAAGCTATCTCTGGATTCCAGGAAGTTAAACCAATGGTGTTTGCTGGCGTTTATCCTATAGACCCGTCGGATTATGAAAATTTGAGAGCATCATTAGAGAAGTTGCAGCTTAATGATGCGTCTTTGACTTTCTCACCGGAATCGTCTGTAGCGTTAGGCTTCGGCTTCAGATGCGGCTTCTTGGGACTTCTTCATATGGAGATAGTTCAGGAGCGTCTTGACCGTGAGTTTGATATGGACGTGATAACAACAGTGCCGAACGTTTCATATATGGTTTATGATAAGCACGGCAATGTTAAAGAAGTACATAATCCGTCAGGACTGCCTGACAGTACATTGATAGACCATATAGAAGAACCATATATCAGAGCCTCAATAATAACAAGTTCTAATTTCATTGGCCCGATAATGAAATTGTGTCTTGACAAGCGAGGTGAGCTCATAAATCAAGAATATGTTAGTGGCAATAGAGTTGAACTTCATTTTATGATTCCTTTGGGCGAAATCGTCATAGACTTTTATGATAAATTAAAAAGTGTATCAAAGGGTTATGCGTCTTTTGATTATCATGTTGACTGCTTCCGTCCTTCAAAACTTGCCAAACTTGACATATTGTTGAATGGTGAGCCTGTAGACGCATTGTCTACTTTAACTCATCAGGATAATGCTGCAACCTTTGGGCGACGTATGTGTGAAAAGTTGAAGGAGCTGATTCCGCGTCAGCAATTTGATATTGCAATTCAGGCTGCTATCGGAGCAAAAATAATAGCAAGAGAAACAATTAAATGTGTCAGAAAAGACGTAACAGCAAAGTGTTATGGAGGAGATGTCAGCCGTAAGCGTAAACTTCTTGAAAAGCAGAAGAAAGGAAAGAAGAGAATGAAGCAAATCGGTAATGTCGAAGTACCTCAGAAGGCTTTTCTTGCAGTATTGAAATTGGATTAATCTTAATCAAGAAGAAGGAGGACACAATGAAGGAAGTATTGAAAACAACACGGGACATTGCACGTGAGCTTGCGCGTAAATATAGTACGATGACTCATGATGAGCTAGACATATTAGAGAATATCCTTGTGCCGATGAAATTTGCAAAGGGGCAGATGATTCTAAGTGAGGGCGAGATATGTAAGCACATTTACTATATAGAGAAGGGGCTTGTCAGGCAATTCTATTTTAAAAAAGGTAAAGAAGTTACAGAGCATATGGCTGTTGAGGGCAATATCGTTATGTGTATAGAAAGCCTTTTTAAAGAAGAACCTACGAGTCTGCAGGTGGAGGCTTTGGAGCCTGTATTGATATATGCTTTACCAAAAGCGCGTTTGGAAGAAGTTGCTCTGCATAATGTGAATATACAAATATTGTACAGGAAAATATTGGAGGAGTCATTAATCCTCTCACAGATACATGCAGATTTACTTAGGTTTGAAACTGCGCAAGACAGATATCGCAAAATGTGTAAACTGGCTACGCAAGTAACACTTCGTGCCCCATTGGTTTATATTGCAAGCTATTTGCAGATGACTCCCGAAACATTAAGTCGAGTACGTTCTAATATAGTATTAGGTTAAATGTCTTTTATTTCTATCTAAAATGGGTAGAAATAAAAGACATTTTAAATATTTGTGGTATTATCAGATTTTGAGACCTGCTAATTTAATAGGTTTTGAAAATATTTGTAAGAAAATATTTTCAAATATATAATGCAGCCCTTGTGAAGACAATCTTCTGTAAAGAAGTTTTTTAAATAGTGTAGTTTTATGTATATAAGATGCGGTTTATATCTCCGTAGTATATATATTTAAATGGTACATAAAATTACTTTTATATTTAAAAACTTTGCTCAATTTTGAAAGTAAAGTTGACGTGAAATCTGTTAATCACAGATATATTTTATGAGAATACGCCTATAAAATAGAATCCTTAATGATGAATTGTTTATAAGTAGGCTTATTCAATTAAAAAAAATAGAATTTGTTCTTGTTTTAAAAATAATTTTAGTACTTTTGAACTGTCTTTTGAGATGATAGGATCAATTGGTCTCAAAATGATTTAAGAAATGCAAACTTTAAATCTTATATATATACAACTATGAGTTATCTTCGATTCGAAAAAGCTCTTATGACTAATCTTGAAGAATCTCTTTCAAGAGAGTTGCTGCGTACAAACCGTTCAGGGGCTTATTCATGTTCTACAATTGTGGATTGTAACACTCGTAAGTATCATGGTTTACTTGTTGTTCCTGTTCCGGAACTAGATGATGATAATCATGTTTTGCTTTCATCGTTAGACGTTACTGTGGTTCAGCATGGTGCTGAGTTCAATTTAGGACTGCATAAGTATCAAGGTAATAACTTTAGTCCAAAAGGGCATAAATACATTCGTGAATTTTATTGTGAAAAGGTGCCTACAACAATTTATCGTGTTGGAGGAGTTCTCTTGAAAAAAGAAGTTGTTTTTCAGCATTACGAGCATCGTATCTTGATACGTTATACATTGTTGGATGCACATAGTGAAACAACCTTAAGATTCAAGCCTTTCATGGCATTTAGAAGTGTTAACCAATGCACGCATGAGAACAATACAGCCAGCCGCGACTTTCAGATGGTTGACAATGGTATTAAAACTTGTATGTATGCAGGTTATCCTGATCTCTATATGCAGTTTAGCAAGGCAAATGAATTTGTTTTTGTCCCTGATTGGTATCGTGGCATCGAATATCCGAAAGAGCAAGAACGCGGCTATTCTTATGTTGAAGACTTATATGTCCCCGGGTATTTTGAGATGAACATAAAGAAAGGTGAAAGTATTGTATTTGCAGCTTCAACTTCAGAAATTAAAACAAGTACAATGAAGCACCTTTTTGACAAAGAAGTAGATGACCGTTCTCCGCGTGACAATTTCTTCCATTGTTTAGTGAATGCGGCCCATCAGTTTCATAATAGTGCCAATAAGACAGAGAGGTATCTTCTTGCTGGATATCCGTGGTTTAAATGCCGAGCTCGTGATACATTTATATCTCTTCCTGGACTAACCCTTTCAATAGACGAGCAAGATTATTTTGAACTTGTTATGAAAACGGCAGAAAAGGGGTTGAGAGAGTTTATGCAAAACAAGCCACTTACAGTTAAAATTACGGAGATAGATCAGCCGGATGTTTTGTTATGGGCAATTTGGGCTATACAGCAATATGCAAAGTCTGCCGGTGACGAAAAATGCATAAGCATGTATGGTAAGTTGATAAGTGATATTATATGTTATATCATAGACGGCAAACATCCAAATTTGCGTCTCGACACTAATGGTCTTCTTTATGCAAATGGCCATGATAAGCCGATAACATGGATGAATTCTATTGTTAATGGTAAGCCGGTTGTACCAAGATCTGGTTATATCGTGGAATTTAATGCTCTATGGTTTAATGCACTTAAGTTTGGAGCTAAATTAGCAAAGCAGAATAACAATGAGGCAAAAGCTAACCAATGGGAAGACTTGGCAGAATCATGTAAACAATCATTCGTAAGGACATTCTTGAATGATTATGGATATCTGTTTGATTATGTGGATGGCAATATGATGGATTGGAGTGTGCGCCCGAACATGATATTCCCGGTCGCTTTTGATTATTCTCCTTTATCACCAGAACAGAAAAAAAGTGTTTTGGATATTTGTACACGTGAATTGTTAACTCCTAAAGGATTACGTTCGCTTTCACCTAAGAGCGGAGGTTATAGTCCTGTATGTTCAGGAGCAAATCGTGATTACTCTTATTATCAGGGCACAGCATGGCCTTGGCTTGGCGGATTCTATATGGAGGCTTGTCTAAAGCTATATAAACGTACAAGATTAAGTTTTATTGAAAGGCAGATGGTTGGATACGAGGATGAGATGATTATTAATTGTCTAGGAACTATTCCGGAACTATTCGATGGTAATCCGCCATTCAAGGCTAGAGGAGCGATATCTTATGCTATGAATGTCGCTGAAATTCTTCGTACTTTAAATCTTTTGGAAAAATATTCATATGTAAAATAATCGAGGAGGGACTATAATGAAAGTTTTAATGTTTGGTTGGGAATATCCTCCTCATATTTTGGGAGGTCTTGGAACTGCAAGTTATGGTATAACTAAAGGTTTGGCTGCTCAGGGAGACGTTGAAATAACATTTTGTCTTCCTAAACCATGGGGTGATGAAGATCGCAGCTTCTTGAATGTTATTGCAATGAATGCCGTTCCTGTAGTTTATCGTGATGTAAATTATGATTATGTGAAAGAACGTGTCGGTAATATAATGGATCCGGATTTGTATTACAAAATGCGGGATCACATATATGCTGATTTCAATTACATGTTGGTAAATGACCTTGGTTGTATTGAATTTTCCGGTAAATATCAAGACAATCTTCATAGTGAAATAAACAATTATTCAATTGTTGCTGGCGTCGTTGCACGTCAACAGGAGTTTGATATTATACATGCACATGATTGGCTTACATATCCGGCTGGAATACATGCAAAAAAGATTAGTGGAAAGCCTTTGTGTATACATGTTCATGCAACGGATTTTGACCGTAGCCGTGGCAAGGTGAATCCTACTGTTTATTCTATAGAGAAAGATGGTATGGATAATGCTGATTGTATAATGTGTGTTAGTGAACTCACACGTCAAACGGTGATTAATCAGTATCATCAAGACCCACGTAAATGCTTTACTGTACATAATGCTGTATATCCATTGCGTCAGGAATTACAAGATATCCCGCGTCCAGATCATACGAATAAGGAAAAAGTTGTGACTTTCTTGGGACGAATAACAATGCAAAAAGGTCCTGAGTATTTTGTTGAAGCTGCAAATATGGTATTACATCGTACAAGAAATGTGCGTTTTTGCATGGCTGGAAGTGGTGACATGTTGGATGCAATGATATATCTTGCAGCAGAACGTGGTATTGCTGACCGTTTCCATTTTCCTGGTTTTATGCGTGGCAAGCAAGTTTATGAATGCCTTAAGGATTCTGATGTATATGTAATGCCGTCTGTTAGTGAACCCTTTGGAATATCTCCACTGGAGGCTATGCAATGCGGTACTCCAACCATTATATCAAAGCAAAGTGGATGTGCTGAAATACTGACCAATTGTATTAAAGTTGATTATTGGGATATCCATGCACTTGCAGATTCAATTTATTCAATCTGCCACAATGAAAGCCTGTTTAAATATCTGCAAAGTGAGGGTAAGCGTGAAGTTGACGAAATTACGTGGGAGAAAGTTGGTTTATGGATACGTGAACTTTATGAACGTACTTTAGGGTACAGATAATCATATACAACAAATAATATTTAAGACAAATACAAATAAAAAAGACTTTTGCTATGAAAACAATATGCCTATATTTTGAAATACATCAAATTATTCATTTAAAACGTTATCGTTTCTTTGATATAGGAACTGACCATTATTATTATGATGATTTTGAAAATGAGCGTAGTATAAGTGATATCGCGGAGCGCTCATATATGCCTGCATTAAATGCATTTCAAGAAATGATTCGTGATAATGGAAAATATTTTAAACTTGCATTTTCTATTTCTGGCGTAGGTTTAGAGCAGTTGGAGATGCATGCTCCTCAGGTAATAACAAAATTGCAAGAATTAAATGACACTGGGTGTGTAGAATTTCTCGCAGAACCATATTCGCATGGTTTGTCTTCTCTTGTCAACGAAGAGACATTTGCAGATGATGTTAAGAAACAAGCTGCAAAAATGCAGGAATATTTTGGTAAGAAACCTACAGTGTTGCGTAACTCTTCTCTGATTTATACAGATTCTATTGGTGCACAAGCGGCAGCGATGGGATTCAAGGGAATGCTTACTGAAGGTGCAAAACATGTTTTGGGATGGAAGTCTCCACATTATGTTTATAATTGTCCGATGGCTCCAAATCTTAAACTGTTATTAAGAGATATTGAACTTAGTGATGATGTAAGTTTACGTTTTAATAACAGTGAATGGGATGGATATCCTTTGTTTGCTGACAATTATATGGACCGAATTGCATCTCTTCCGGAAAATGAACAAATAATTAATATTTTTATGGAGCTTTCTGCTATAGGAATTGCTCAACCATTATCTTCAAATATACTTGAGTTTATAAAAGCATTGCCGGCATGTGCAAAAGCTAGAGGCATCAATTTCTCTACACCGACAGAAATTTGTTTAAAGATGAATAGTGTTGGCGATTTGGATGTTCCAGACACTTTATCTTGGGTAGACGAGGAGCGTGACGTAAGTTGCTGGCTCGGAAATCCGATGCAAAGAGAAGCATTTAACAAATTATATAGTGTTGCAGATCGTGTCAGAATTGCAAATGATCCGCGCATTAACCAGGATTGGGATTACTTACAGGCAAGCAATAATTTCCGATTTATGACAACCAAACCATCAAATGTTGGTTTAGATAGAGGTATCTACAGTTCTCCTTTTGATGCCTTTACAAATTACATGAATATATTAGGTGATTTCATGAATCGTGTGAATACACTTTATCCAGAGGAAATTGACAATGAAGAACTTAATTCTTTACTTACAACCATAAAGAATCAAGGTGATGAAATCGAAATGAAGGATAAAGAAATTGTACGCCTAAAAGCCAAAGTTGAAAAGATGCAGGCTGCTGAAGAAAAATTAAAGGTGAAGATGGAAAAGGCAAAATCTGCAAAACCAGCAGCAAAGAGAACATCAACAAAAAGGGTCGCCTCGAAGACTCCTGATACTGAAAAATAATATTTGACAATTATATTATGATGAATAAAGGATTGAGACTTGTCATTTAATTTGTGGCAAGTCTCAATTTTTCTATCATTGAGATACTATCTATTTTATAATATAAAACGTGTGCGGTGTCGTTTTGTTAGGATATAATTTATTGCATAATTTCAATTATTCCATATACCATCGAAATTATATATAATGTTTTTCTTGAATTAAAAACTTAAAATTATAGTCTAATATTTTATGTTATTTGATTTTTCGGATGATTTACAATTGTCTTTCTTTTTTCCTTTTGAACATGCATCACTGAGAGGACATCCTGTACATGGACCATTATTGTGTGTAAATGTTCGATATATTTTTATACCAATATATACGATGCCGGAGATGAGTATTATTGCTACTATGATAATCTGCATGTTGAAATTTCGACTGAAATAGATTATTGATTTTGAGATGCGAATTAGAAAAAGCTTACCACTGATATTGTTATAGAATTGTTAGAATCTTAATTTATCGACATTGATAAGTAGTTTAATCTTCTTTCTAAAAAGGACAAATGTGGTTTACTGAATTAAAACGTGTGTTTACTATTTCTTTTATTATATTTGCTTATGAGAGAAAAGTAAATCTCTTCTTTTAGGCATGTATTTTTTCTTTATTCTTGTTTATAAAATCTTTCCAACTTCTATATGTATGGCTTGTAGTTGGGGCGTTAGACTGCAGGAAATGACAATATGCAGCAGCCAATGCATCTGTTGCATCCATAAATGGGGTCAATTTTTCTTCTTTTATATTTAATAAACGTTTGAGCATACCGGCAACTTGTTCTTTTGAGGCAAGCCCCTGTCCTGTTATTGCCATTTTAATTTTTAATGGGGCATATTCGTGTATTGGAATATCGTAGTGTATCGCTGCTGCAATAGCAACTCCTTGTGCTCTGCCAAGTTTGAGCATCGATTGTATGTTTTTACCGAAAAAAGGTGCTTCAATCGCCATTTCGTCAGGTAAAAATTCTTTTATAAGACTACTCACTCGGTCGAAGATGCGTCCTAGTCTTAGATATGGGTCATGAATTTTTCTCATATCTATGACGCCCATAGCCATCATAGAAGCTTTGTTGCCATTAACTTTGAGCAACCCATATCCCATTATATTTGTTCCGGGGTCTATGCCTAATATAATCTTTTCCGGTTTAATTGTCATTACGTTGTTTAAATATTTATTTAAAATATGGGTTATATGTTATCTCGTCTTTGAGTGTTGTCTTGTCGCCATGCCCAGGAAGTATTATTGTTTCTGCAGGGAGAGACGAGGCAATTTTCTTTAAACTATTTATTATTTCATTATAACTACCAAATTCAAAGTCAGTCCTGCCTATACTCATTCTAAATAAGGTATCTCCAGAAAATGCTATAGATTCATCTTTACAATAAAACAATACGGAACCGGGCGTATGGCCTGGGGTTTGCAGTATGCTGAAACAATGTGTACCAAATGAAATTGTATCTGCTTCTTTTAAATATTTTTCAACTTCAGGGATTTCTTCGTTGTAAGTTAATCCGATAAAAGTATAGGCTTGTTCTTTTAATTTATGCATCAATATTTTATCATTAATGCATACTTCCGGTTTAAGCCCAAATTCTTTACATATAGCATAATTCCCAAAATTATGATCAATATGTGCATGTGTACAAAGCAGATGTTTTGGAATGAGTTGGTTGTCTCTTATATAATTTGTAATTTCCTTTTTCTCTTCTTCATAAAAAGCACCACAATCAATGATAACACATTCTTTGGTGTCATCGCTTACAATGTAACAGTTTTCTTGAAACATGTTACATACGATTCTTTGTATGTTCAGCATTGCATTTAATATAACTTAAAGTGGAACGTAAATAAGATATTTATTCTTAAACCATTCTTCATTAAACATTTTGCTTATATCTGTAACTTCTGCAATATGCTTAAACTTGCTTATTTCATTAGAGACGTCTCCTCCTTTGAGGCAGAATATGCCATTGGGCATAGAATTGCGGTGATTATTACTTATATTTTTCTTTATTATGCGTATTAAATCAGGCAATTGCATTACAGCCCTGCTAACGACAAAATCATATTTACCCTGCTCGTTTTCACCTCTTATTTGTTCAGCTTCACAGTTCTTCAGCCCGATAGCTTTCGAGACTTCATTTACAACTAATATTTTTTTACCTGTACCGTCTATTAATTTGAATTGAGTTTCAGGAAACATTATTGCAAGAGGAATACCAGGAAATCCGCCTCCGGTACCAAAATCTAATACTTTTGTTCCAGGTCTGAATTTTATCGCATTAGCTATTGCCAAGGAATGTAAAACATGATGTTCATATAAAGAATCAATGTCTTTTCTTGATATAACATTTATTTTATTGTTCCAGTCGTGATATAAATCATACAATGCTTCAAACTGCTGCTTTTGAGCATCTGTAAGTTTGCTGAAATATTTTAATATTGTCTCCATTAGGCATTATTTCTTCTTAAAAAGATTTTCCAATTCAGAATTACTAATATCAACTCTAATTTCTCCTGCTGCATGATATGCAATTTCGTCAGGCGAATAAATGAAAGTTATTCCATTATCATTAATTATAAAATTATCTGAAGGGTAAACATCTATACCCATAAAGATGCTTTTTTCGTTAAGTTCATTCAAATTTTTCACATTATATGTCTTACATAGATTTTTTACAATCAAATCATTCAGCTCAATTTCATAACCAGGTACAAAAAGGTCTTTTAATGAAACAATTTTACCGCTTTTTTTATCTATGTTCTTTGTTATTATAACAGAACTCCCATGAGCACCGCCACCATAACTATAAATGTTTGCTATATAGGTATAGTAATCTTCAGCTTCTTGGCTGACATATGTTTTGACAATATATTCACAATTGTATGAACTGCCATGAGTTTTGTCTGCTTTATATAAACTACCATAATCAACCTTATAATCATTCAGATACCTTGTCATAAAAGAATCTGCAGCTTCAGGTACAGATATTTTCTGTGGTGTTATAGAAAAGTAGTCAGGACACAATACTCCAGATCTTATAATAGAATCGTTTATATATTCAGCGTTTTTCCCTTTTGCATAAGTGAGACATAAACTGATATGGCATCGTGGACCTGCCGTATCTTCTGTAAGAAATACTGTAGAATCCATTTTGATACTGTCAAACATGATGCTGTCCGTTCCACTCTTATTGGAACTAGATGTGCCTCCGCATGAACAAATTATTGATAATACGGAAAAAACAAAGCATAAGGAAATTATTAATCTTCTCATTTTATCACTATTTAATTGCAAAATTAAATCAAACCAAGGAAAACCACAAATAATTTCTGTTTTATTTTATAAATTGATTAATTTTGCAGTCGTAAAATTATATTAGTTATGGCAAGTAAACAGATTCGTGCAGCACTTTTTGATTTAGATGGTGTTGTCTTTAATACAGAGGACCAGTATACTGTTTTCTGGGGCAGTCAGTGCCGTTTATATCATCCTGATAAACCTGGATTGGAATATACCATTAAAGGACAAACTCTTGTGCAAATATTTGATAAGTATTTTGCAGGAATGGAGAAAGAACAGTCTGAAATAGTAAAGCGACTCGATGAATTTGAGCATACAATGAAGTTCGAGTATGTAGACGGATTTATTGATTTTATCAAGGATCTTAAGGAGAATAATATAAAGACAGCGGTAGTTACCAGTTCTAATATAATGAAAATGAATTCAGTGTATGAGTCAAGACCAGAATTTAAATCATTATTTGATATTATACTTACTTCTGAGGATTTTGAGAGAAGCAAGCCAGATCCTGATTGTTATTTAAAAGGTGCAAAACACTTTGGTCTGTCACATGATGAATGTGTTGTTTTTGAAGATAGTTTTAACGGATTGAAATCGGGAAGGGCCGCACAAATGATGGTTGTCGGATTGGCTACAACAAATACAAAAGAGTCGATTTCTCCATATTCCGATTATGTCATATCTGATTTCAAAGGGCTTAATTATCAAAATTTATGCAAAATATTGTGTAACTTAATTTAAAAGCATTAATTTTGCAGCCAATTTTAAGATAGGGGTTTAATTGTAAATACTCAAAACATATCAAATAAAAGATAAATATGACAGGATATTTGGTTAACGACACCCGTAAGGTAACAACCCATCGTTTTATTGAGATGAAGCAGCGTGGAGAAAAAATATCTATGCTGACATCTTATGATTTTACGACAGCAAGCATTGTAGACGGAGCCGGTATTGATGGAATATTGATTGGTGACTCAGCTTCAAATGTTATGGCTGGTAACGGAACTACGTTGCCTATAACAATAGATCAGATGATTTATCATGCAAAATCTGTTGTACGCGGAGTTAGTCGTGCTTTAGTTGTATGCGACATGCCGTTCGGCAGTTATCAGGTTGACCGCAAGGAAGGCATAAAGAATGCTATCCGCATAATGAAGGAAAGCGGATGCGATGCTTTAAAGCTTGAAGGTGGTGCTGAAATTATAGACACGATAAAAGGTATACTTGATGCCGGAATTCCTGTAATGGGCCATCTCGGTCTGACACCACAGAGCATCAACAAGTTTGGCACTTATGCTGTACGTGCTAAAGATGATGCAGAGGCTAATAAATTGCTTTCAGATGCCAAGTTGCTTTCTGAGGCAGGGTGTTTTGCCTTGGTTCTTGAAAAGGTTCCATCTGTTTTAGCTACAGAAGTTTCAAAGGAAATTCATATACCTACAATTGGTATTGGTGCAGGAAATGGCACTGACGGTCAGATTCTTGTTGTTGATGACATGTTAGGTAAAACAAAAGGATTTAATCCTCGTTTCTTACGTAGATATGCAGATCTTAATAGCATCATGACTGATGCAATAGGACAATACATCACTGACGTGAAAGATTGCTCCTTCCCGAATGAAAACGAATCTTATTAATGTACACACAAAATACTCCAGTACATGTAAAGCTTTGGCATAAGGATTTTTGGCTAATGGCGGTAGCCAATTTGTTATTGACAGTTGCCGTATATATCCAAATACCCTTATTGCCAATATGGATGATAAAGGATGCCGGATTTTCGCCTGGTGTAGTAGCTGTATCATTAGGAATATTTGGCCTGGGAGTTTTTTCTCTTGGCTTTTTTTGTTCCTATCTTGTGCAGAAGTATCGCAGAAATCTTGTATGTATCAGATCGATTTGGGTATTGGTCATATGTTTTTGCGCACTTTACTACATACAGCGTGGGCATGTATTTCAGATAGAGGGATACATACTGATTCCTGTACTTCGGTTTATTCAGGGAGCCGCCTTTGGCTTAGCTCAGATGGTATTGTCCAGTACATTAATAATTGATACATGCGAGTCTTTCCAACGTACAGAAGCAAATCATTCTTCTGCTTGGTTTTCCAGATTGGCATTATCTGTCGGACCATTAATATCGATATTACTCACGCCAATGTTGAGTGTTAGCACTATTACTTTAATTTCTGCTGTATTGTGCTTATTGTCAACGTTTTTGATATTATCGGTGAAGTTTCCGTTCAGAGCACCTGAAGATGTGATATGTAAGGTTTCATTAGATAGATTCTTTCTTCCTCAAGGCAAATGGCTGTTTCTAAATCTTTCATTGGTTGCCGTTGTCGTAGGGTTGTTTCTATCCGCAGAACATACGTCCACTTTTTACGCCATGCTGATGGCGGGATTTATTCTTGCTATGTTGTCGCAGCGTTTTGTTTTCGTAAATGCAGAATTAAAGAGTGAGGTTGTCACCGGAATATTGCTGATGATGGCAGCGTGCCTGATGTATTTTTCGGGTGACAGGAATGCGATTAATTTAATTTCGCCAACATTGTTGGGATGTGGAATTGGCATAATTGGAGCACGTTTTCTTTTGTTCTTTTTGAAATTAAGCCTTCATTGTCAGCGTGGAACGTCGCAAAGCACGTTTTTCTTGTCATGGGAATTTGGTATTTCTTTAGGAATATTTTTGGGATATTATTTTTTCTATAATGACATTAGTGCTATGTACATTGTGGCATTGACAATATTGTGTATGGCCATGCTGATGTATCTGCTGTTTACGCATACTTGGTATATTAAAAATAAGAACAGATAAGGAATATAAACTTTTGTGCATATTTAGATAGTTTTATTCTGAATGTGCCAGAAAAGAATAATGGCGGGGAATATAGACTTTGTTCTGCTTTCCGTCATTATTCTTTTTTAAAGCCATTTGGTCAAAAAAATATAATAATATTTGTTGATTTAAAAATATGTTCGTATATTTGCGAACAACATTTGATTATATGGATGAAAAAAGGGATTATACAATAAAGCAGGAAAGGCTTGCCAGATTTGCAAAAGCATTGGGCCATCCGGCACGTATTGCCATAATGAATTTCTTGGCAAAGCAAAAAACTTGCTATTTTGGTGACATTAATGAAGAGCTTCCTATTGCAAAGGCTACTGTTTCTCAGCATCTAAAGGAACTTAAAGATGCCGGTCTGATACAGGGTGAGGTAGAGGCTCCTAAAGTGAAATATTGTATTAATAATGAGAATTGGAATTTGGCTAAAGCCTTATTCTCAGAATTCTTTGGGCAATGCATATGTAAAGCAGGAGGGTGTTGCGACTGACAACCTTCTCTTTTTATGTCTTATGTTCGTTGTTTTGCGAATAACGTTTAACTAATAAATATTGTAAAATGGAAATTAAAGTTTTAGGTACAGGATGTGCAAATTGTAGAGCACTTTATTCTGCGGTAGAGCAGGTTGTTAATGAGTTAGGCTTAAAAGCCGATTTAGTGAAAGAGGAGGATTTGATGAAAATAATGGAATATAACATCATGAGTCTTCCTGCTTTGGTTGTTGATGGAAAAGTTGTAGCCAAAGGACGTATAACTAAAGATGAGATACGCACAATTTTGACAAAATAAGAATATTGAAATTATGAAGAAATTCGTGTTGCTTTCATTATTGTGCATGTTCTTGTCTACAGGATGGGTTTTTGCACAAACCGGCAAGTATGTTGAGGTTATTTATTTTCACGGCAAACAGCGATGTCCGACATGTAGAGCTATTGAAAAATACACCAAAGAAGTTGTGTATAACGATTTTGCCAAGTTTGTCAAGAGCGGCAAGGTGCGTTTCAAAGAAGTTGATATTTCTACACCTCAAGGCGAAAAGATAGCCGATAAATATCGTGTCAGCTGGTCTTCGTTATATGTAAACGGATGGAATAACGGAAAAGAAAAAAGGAACGACCTGACACGTATGGGTTTTAAGTATGCCAGAAATAATACTGCACAATTTAAAACCGAGCTTAAGAAAAAGATTAATCAGTTGTTGAAATAGTATTTACGTATGGAATACTTGCAAAGCTTGCTTGATAGCAGCGAGATACCTGTTGTTACAGCATTTTTGCTTGGGCTGCTTACAGCTGTAAGTCCTTGCCCTCTTGCAACCAATATTACTGCAATAGGTTTTATCAGTAAAAATCTTGACAGCCGTAATCGCATATTCTTGAATGGTTTGTTATACACAGCCGGCCGTATGATTGCGTATTCCGTCCTTGGCGCAATACTTATAGTGTTGCTTAGGCGTGGAGCCGACATGTTTTTTATACAAAAAGGTGTTAGCGAGTGGGGCGAGCTGCTTCTTGCTCCAGCATTGGTCTTAATCGGCTTGTTTATGCTTTTTAGCGACAAACTTCATTTGCCGAAATTTGGCTTCAGTGCCTCGGAAAGGACTGAAAGGCTGAAAGGAGCATGGGGCAGCCTTCTTCTTGGGATATTATTTGCTATGGCATTTTGTCCTACAAGTGGACTGTTTTATTTTGGTATGCTTATTCCTATGGCTGCTATGGAAGGTGAGGGCTATTTCCTGCCCGTTGTCTATGCCCTGGCTACAGGCTTGCCGGTCATGCTGGCGGCATGGGTATTAGCCTATAGTGTGTCCGGAATAGGAAAATTCTATAATAAAATGCAAGTCTTTCAGAAATGGTTCAGCCGTATAGTTGCAGTTGTGTTTATATTTGTCGGAATATATTATGGCTTGATGATGTATAATTTGATATGAAAATTTTGATATTGTGTACCGGAAACAGTTGCCGGAGTCAAATTGCGCATGGTTTCTTACAGTCGTTTGACGATAGTCTTTATGTACGTTCAGCCGGAACAAAGCCGGCTGAACAGGTAAACTCGAAAGCTGTGGCCGTAATGAAAGAGGCCGGAGTTGACATAAGTAGTCATATTCCTGTGAATGTGATGGAATATCTTGATGAGTATTGGGATTACGTCATAACAGTATGTTCCGATGCCGATGCAACATGTCCGGCATTTAAAGGCAGGGTGGGCAAGAGGCTGCATATCGGTTTTGATGATCCTTCAAGATTGTCGGGTGACGTAAATTTTATTATGACGGAATTTAGGAGAGTGCGCGACGATATTAAAAATGCCTTTGCCAGATTTTATCTGACAGAAATAAAAAAAGCGGAACAGCCCCGCTACGTATGTGAATAGTATTTTTTTATATTTTCTGTTCGTATTTTTACAAACATAAAAGATGTGATATTATGATACAAAGTTTTGCAGATTGGCTTGTGTATGATGTGTTTGGTCTTAATGCAGGTACGGCGTTGGGATCGTCAGTTAATTTCTTTTTTTATGATACGATTAAAATATTGCTGCTGTTGCTTCTGATTAGTATAATCATGGGCATTATTAATGCATATTTTCCAATAGAGCGTCTGCGCGAATATCTGGTTTCGCGTAAGTTATATGGCTTGCAGTATTTTTTCGCTTCGCTGTTTGGTGCAATAACACCATTCTGTTCCTGTTCGTCAATACCATTGTTTATAGGCTTCGTAAAGGGCGGAATACCATTGGGAGTTACTTTTGCATATCTTATAACCTCACCATTGGTAAATGAGGTGGCTGTAGCAATGTTTATCGGAACATTTGGCATAAGGATAACTGCCATATATGTAATAAGCGGCATTTTACTTGGAATGATTGGCGGTTACATTCTGGGAAAAATGAGATTGGAGCGTTATCTGAGCGATTGGGTAAGGCAGATTCAACTTAATTCCATCGCCGGTTCTAATGCATGGGAACGAGATAATACTCCGTTCATGCAGCGTTTGCCGATAATAGTAAAAGAATCGTTAGGTATAGTTAAGGGTGTGTTGCTTTATGTGGTAATAGGTATTGGCATTGGGGCTTTCATGCATGGTTATGTACCAGAAGGCTTTTTTGAACAGTATATGTCAGAGACAAACTGGTTTGCTGTTCCTCTTTCTGTTCTGTTTGCAGTTCCCATGTATGCCAATGCAGCAGGAATAGTGCCTGTTATTGAGGTGTTTGTGGCAAAAGGCATTCCTGTGGGCACGGCTCTTGCTTTTATGATGGCAGTTGTGGGCTTGTCTTTGCCGGAAGCAACACTTCTTAAAAAAGTTATGACATGGCGTCTCATCGGCATTTTCTTTGGGACAATAACGTTATTTATAATTATCTCCGGTTACTTGTTCAACATCATCTTGTGATATCTTGTTACAAATTAGGCTGTCCAGTTCAGGGCGTATGATGTTGAATGGTCATATGCGGTTGTTCGTAAATAGGACAATTGTTAATAGCGTAAGTAGTAAAAAGTTTTGTCATTATTTTTTTCTGTTCTAGAAAAAATGTTCCGTGTTATTCTTAATAAAAGCCGTAATGTAAAGCGGCTTTTATTGAGTTTTACGTCCTTTTTCACTGATTTTACTTTGAAAAATCAGTCGTTTTTTACTTAAAATGTGCTGAGTTTTGTTGCAAAATACATTCTTTTATTATGTAAAAGATGACCTTTTATCTTGTAAAAGGCCGTTAATGACGACGGTATTGTCATTGATGCAAAATACTGAATTATATAATACATTGATTTTCAGATGATTACGAATAAGTGGTGTTTTGCGTAAAATTTTGATGTTTTAGTCGTATTTGCTTTGAGCATGGCTATTCTGAGCGCTTTAAATGAAAATAGAATAAATTTAACAGTTCCGTAATAGTACAATTTGACGAAAAGTCAGTCGAATATTTAGGGTGGTTGAAACATCCTTGTTTTATGTTATTCTGCTTTGTTTTTTGTTACATTGCAATAGCTTATAAAAAATAATGTTTAAATTTGTAATTACATTATGAAAACCATTTACAAGTAGATATATTTTAATAATACCAATATAAATATGGACAAATTAATGAGCATTCCTGAGTTGACATTGAAATGCGAGGAAATCAGAAAACGTTTGTTAGAGGTCGTATATAAAGCCAAAGCCGGTCATATCGGCGGCGATCTCTCGTCTTTGAATGTATTGACAGCATTGTATATGCGTGTCATGAACGTAAACCCTGAGAATCCGAAAATGGAAGGGCGCGACCGTTTCATTATGAGCAAGGGTCACTGTGTGGAAGCACTTTATTGTGTGCTCGAGGCAAAAGGTTTCATAACAAAAGAACTTGTCGACACTTATGGCGATTATCTGTCTGTGTTGGCAGGTCATCCTACGGTTGAAGTCCCGGGTATAGAATTTAACAGCGGTGCATTAGGTCACGGTCTTTCAATTGGTGTAGGTTGTGCCATTGCCGCAAAAATGGATAAGAAGCCTTATCGTACATTTGTACTTATGGGCGACGGCGAGCAGGGTGAAGGCTCAATATATGAGGCAGCCATGGCCGGAAGCAATTATAAGTTGGATAATCTTGTTGCAATGATAGACCGAAACGGCTTGCAGATAAGTGACACAACTGAGAATGTGATGAAACTTGAGTCTCTTAACGAGCGCTGGAAGGCTTTCGGATGGGATGTATATGATGTTGACGGCAACGATATTGAGGCTATTGTTAACTGCCTTGAATCGATAGATTATAACAACGGAAAGCCTCACATGGTTGTGCTTCATACAACAAAGGGCTTCCACGTTTCATACATGGAAAATGTGCTGAAATGGCATCATGGCGTGCCTACGGCAGAGGAGTATGAGAAAGCTATCGCTGAGATTACTAACCGTATTGAAGAACTTAAAAAGAATTGTTAACAATGGAAATAAAAAGTGTTGCTTGCCGTAAGAGTTTTACCGATGCACTGGTTGAACTTGGTAAAAAAGATAAGAATATTGTAGCCGTAACGACCGATGCCCGTGGCTCGGTTACTCTGACAGATTTTGCAAAAGAATTGCCTGAGCAGTTTGTTGAGTGCGGTATTGCAGAGCAGGATGCTGTAGGCATTTCTGCCGGTTTGGCTTCATGCGGAAAAAAAGTGTTCGTATGTGGTCCTGCATGCTTTTATGTAGCACGCAGTCTTGAGCAGGTAAAGGTTGACGTGGCTTATTCAGGCCAACCGGTTAAGATCCTGGGCGTAAGTGGTGGCGTTGCATATGGAGCTTTGGGCGCCACTCATCATAGTTTGCATGATATTGCTGTGCTGCGCACATTCCCCGGCATGCAAGTTGTACTTCCTTGCGATGCACGACAGACACGTAAACTTGTTGAGCAGCTTGTAGATTATCCTCATCCTGTTTATGTTCGCGTTGGCCGTAATGCTGTTCCTGATGTTTATGAAGATAATAATTTTGATTATCAGATTGGAAAATCTATACAGCTTCAGGATGGTAAGGACCTGACAATTATTGCTACTGGTGAAACAGTTTGGCATGCTCTTCAGGCCGGAAAGCGCCTTGCAGAGGAGGGTATAAGCACTCGTGTCATCGACATGCATACTCTTAAACCTGCTGATACTGAGGCTATAGTTAAGGCTGCACACGAGACTGGACGAATAATGACAGTAGAAGAGCACAGCATGTATGGTGGCTTGGGAGCAATTGTTGCAGAAACAGTGAGTCAGAATTGCCCTGTTCCTATGCGTATACTCGGTATTCCTGACGAAAACGCTATTCATGGCAAGCCATTGGAGATATTCCATTATTATAAGTTAGATGCTGAAGGCATTTATGCTACAGCTAAAGACTTTTTGAAGTAAAAGCCTTTAGTAACTTATAGAAGGTTTTGAAATGAGATATATTATAACCGTTGATCAAAGTACGTCAGCCACAAAGGCAGTGCTCTTTAACGAGCATTGCCAGTTGGTCTGTCGTAAGAATGTTGCCCATAAGCAATATTATCCTCAGCCGGGATGGGTTGAGCATGATGCAGAGGAGATATATAATAATATGGTCGAGGCCATACGTGAGGTGGTTAAGACTGTAGATGATGCCGAAGCATCTTATTCTTTGGCAATTACAAACCAGCGTGAAACGGCTGTGGTTTGGAACCGTTTTACTGGTAAGCCGGTATACAATGCCGTGGTTTGGCAGTGTCAGCGTGGAGCCGCTATATGCAATGAATTGAGAGAGCGTGGATATACAGACCTGATTCGTGAGCGTAGCGGACTGCTCATTGACCCATATTTTGCCGCTAGTGGTGTCAAATGGATATTGGATAATGTTCAGGGAGCACGTCAGGCTGCAGATAATGGAGAACTTCTGATGGGTACGATTGACACATGGCTTGTGTGGAAACTGACAGGTGGCAAGGAGCATGTGACAGACTATACCAATGCGTCGCGTACTATGTTGTTTAATATCCATACATTAGACTGGGATGATGAACTCCTCAACTTGCTGACAATACCCCGCAATATGATGGCAAAGCCTATGCCTTGCGATTCTGTGTTCGGTGAAACAACTGTAGAGGGAGTTTTTGATGAGCCTATTGTTATTGCCGGTATGCTTGGCGATTCACATGGTGCTTTGGCTGGTCAGATGTGTTTTGAGGCTGGTATGGGTAAAGCAACATATGGAACAGGTTCGTCTGTTATGGTGAATATCGGCGAAAACGCTGTGGCTGCTCCCGAAGGTCTCGTAACTTCAGTTGGCTTTGCTGCAAAAGGCAAGATTTTCTATGCTTTTGAAGGAAATATTCATTGTACGGGTGCGACAATCAAATGGATGACTGACAACCTGCATCTTATTGAAAGTCCTGCGGAGATAGAGAAGTTTGCTCTTGAAGTTCCGGATAACGGAGGAGTTTACATGGTACCGGCATTTGCAGGTCTCGGTGCTCCGTGGTGGAACTCTCAGGCAAAGGCTATGATATGTGGAATGACTTTGGCTACAGAGAAAGGACATATCTGTAGGGCTGCATTGGAGGCAATAGCCTACCAAATAAAAGATTTGATTGACCTGATGACAAAACAAGCCGGAATAACTTTAAAGGAGCTGCGTGTAGACGGAGGACCTACAAAGAATCAACTTTTGATGCAATTTCAGGCAGACATGCTTGATGCTTGCATCAATCGCTCTGATATAGAAGAGGCATCGGCAATGGGAGCTATGATTATGAATGGTCTGGCACGCAAGGTTTGGAAGGATATGGATGAGGTGGCTGCATTGCGCACATCTGACAATCGTATATTCCCGGCCATGTCATGTGACGAGCGTGAACGCCTTTATGCTGGTTGGACAGAGGCCATACATACTGTTAATAGAAAATAAATCATAAATAATAAAGACGAAAACACTATGAAGAAACAAGCTAAAACAGGAAAGGAAACGTTTGGACTGATTATCGGTACCCGTGCGTATTTCAACTCAGAGTTGGCTGTTGATGTACGTAAGACGTTGTTGGAAGAGTTAGATAAAGCCGGATACGGCTATGTTATATTGGATGAGCAGGACACTCCTACCGGTGGTTCTATGGAGACGGTTGAAGACGGTAAAAAATGTGCTGCGCTGTTCCGTGCTAACCGTGATGACATCGACGGAATAATTGTGTCTCTGCCTAACTTTGGCTTTGAAGTAGGAATAATCAATGCTATCAGTCGCGCAGAGTTGCATGTACCTGTTTTGGTGCAGGCTTGCGACGACCAAAACGACAAAGTTGATCTTGATAGCCGCCGTGATGCCTTCTGTGGAAAGATATCTGTTTGTAACAACCTGTATCAGTATGGAATACCGTTTACAGATACAACATTCCACACCTATTCTATACACAGCGACTTGCTGATGAAGGATATCAACAAGTTTGCTGCCATCTGCCGTGTTGTACGTAAACTTACTCATGCACGTATAGGCCAGATTGGTACACGTCCACTCGGATTTAACACATGTCGTGCAAGTGAGAAACTTCTCCAGGCAAGTGGTATAACTGTTGTGCCTGTAGACCTCAGTGAGATTCTTTTCAATGCAAGAAAAATAGATAATGAAGCATCTGCTTTGAAGGCAAAAATGGAGGAGATAAGCCATTATGCAAAGGTACCAGAGGCTTATCAGGAAAAGTTGGCATTACAGGCTAAGTTCGGATTGGCAGTAGAAGAATGGATACAGGCTAATGAGGTTGATGCAGCTGCAATTCAGTGTTGGGATTCTCTTGAGCAGAACTATGGATGCGCAGCATGCGTTACAATGAGTATGCTTGGCGAAAAGCTTATTCCTTGTGCTTGTGAAACTGATATCGCCGGAGCGGTGTCTATGTATGCTCTGAGTCTTGCTTCAGGCAAACCGGCTGCATTGCTAGATTGGAATAACAACTTTGCTGAAGATCGTAATAAATGTGTATGTACTCACTGTGGAAACTTCCCGAAGAGTTTTGTTAATAACGACCTTAAGCTTGGACCGCTTGGCGTTCTTGGTAGAACCTTAGGTAAGGTTAATACATTCGGTGCTGTGTATGGAAAATGCACTGAAGGAGATTTTACATACTTCCGCATCTCTACGGATGATACGCTCGGCTGTATAAAGAGTTATCTCGGAAAGGGAGAGCTTACAAATGATCCATATGGTATGGATGGATGTATAGCTGTCACAAAAGTGAACAATTTGCAGAAACTTATGAAGTTTATTTGCAAGAACGGCTTTGAACATCATGTGGCAATGGTTCGCACTGATGTAGTAGATATATTGAGTGAGGCCGTAGAAAATTATCTTGGTTGGGATATTTATGTTCATGAATAAATTATAAAGGGTGTGTCAAAATACCCTCTTTATAACAAAAGATCGCTATATAGCAGAACTTTCTTATGAAGTGGCTATATAGCGATTTTCATTTGTTTATAGCCTAAAAATGCAATATAATTTGTTTTGAGCCGTAAAATCCATTCTAAGAAGCGTTTTATTAGTGCCTGTAAGTTGTTATAGTCTCCATTCAGAAGCCTTTTGCATAGTTTTTTGATATTAAATGCAATTGCGAAGAAGGAAAAGTCCATAGCAATCTTGTCCTTTCCAAAATGCCGGAAACGACGGTATGCCATATTATTTTTGATTTGTCCGAAGACAGCCTCGGGTTCAATGCATCGTCTGCCCCGATGCCTGATTCCTTCTTCAGAGGTCAATAATTCTGCAGCTTTCTTCTTATAGGCATTCAGTCTGTGGTTTACTTCTATAACACGATTTCCCTTAGCCTTAAAGCATTGCCCGCGTAAAGGACATCCGGAACAGTTCCCTGCCCGGTAACGGGCGGACTCCGTAATATATCCGCAGTCGGTTTTTCCGTGCTTTGTCCCTGTCCGTTCCATATGCTGCCCCATGGGACAGACGTAAAAGTCCTTTTCTTTATTATAATACATTCCTTCTGCGCTAAACGGGTTTGAAGTATGATGCATTCTGTGCTCTATATGGAAACGGTTGTATTTGACGTAAGCTTCCATATCATTTTCTTCCATGTACCGGTAGTTCTCTTCAGATCCATAACCTGAATCAGCTATAACCGCGGAGGCAAAATGACCGTATTTTTCCTTAAAGGATGCCAGAAAGGAAGGCATGGTCAACGTGTCTGCGGGATTTGGATAAAAAGCGAAGTCCGTAATGAACTGGTTTTCTGTGGAAGTCTGCAGATTATATCCGGGTTTGGTCTGCCCGTTTCTCATCGCATCTTCTTTCATGTGCATAAAGGTGGAATCCTTGTCTGTCTTGGAATAAGAGTTGCGGTTACCTAAGGTTGCAAGCCTCCTGTTGTATTCTTCAAGCTTATCCTTCTGTCTGTCCAACTCCTTTATCTGCTTTTGCCTCTCTTTAAAGGCTGCCTTGCTTTCCTTGTCGACAGGTTCTGGAACAGAGGAAAGCGACGAAAGTACGGGTCTTTTCCCATAAAATGAAAATAGTGCATCAAAATGTACATTAACATACATTTTGACACACCCTCTTAATTTTAACGGGTTATCGGATTATTTATCGGACAGTAATATTTTTTATAGGCCTTCTCTTATAAAATCAAATGATTCAAATATGTCTTCCTTTGATGCAGTGAAATTAATTTTTACTTTTCCAATATTTTCTAACAATGTAAAATTAATAGTATTAGCTGTATTTTTTTTATCATGTTTCATGAGTTCGTATAAGACTTCGTAATCGTCACAACTAAAATCATAAATTCCATAAATATGTTTTATGTAACTAACCGTCTGACGCATCTTTTCAATCGGGAATCCCACCTTAATTGTACAAAGATAAAGTTCACAAATCATACCATAGGCAACAGCATAGCCATGCAATATCGGAGATTGTTTTATCATTGAAAGTGATTCAAATGCATGACCTATCGTGTGCCCGAAATTGAGCGCTTTTCGCATACCGGTTTCATATGGATCATTCTTAACAATTTCTTCTTTAATTTTTATGCTATCCTCAAGAAGATATGATAAATCATTAAGATTTGGCGCTAAAATATCAAATGTAAGCAATTTACTCCAGATATCTTCATTACTAATTAAACTATGTTTTATCATTTCTGCATATCCAGAACAAATATTTTCGGAATCAAGCGTTTTTAAAAAATTTGTGTCAATAATTACTATATCAGAATTATTAAAAACCCCTATTTCATTTTTTAATCCGTTAAAATTTATTCCAGTTTTACCACCAACGGAAGCATCAACCATAGCCAATAGGGTAGTAGGTATGTTAATAAATTTGAGGCCCCGTTTAAATGTCGAGGCTGCAAATCCACCAAGATCTGTTACCATACCGCCACCTAAATTGATAATTAGAGAATATCGTGTAGCTTTTTGTTCGCTTAAAGATCTCCATACGTGAGTAAGCGAGTTTATGTTTTTACTATTGTCTGTAGAACATATTGAGATAATACCGGCATTCTTAAGTGATGGGATATCACTAATTCTTGGCAAACAAAATTTCTCCGTAATATTATCAACGATTATAAAAACTTTATCGGGATTGAAAGATTTAATATGAAAATCAAGTTCAGCATTTAAGCATTTAGATATTATAATACTCTGTTTCATAATCATAAAGACATTATATGTGTTGCAAAGTTAGTCAAATTTATTCTAAATGAAAATTTTTATTCAACTTTTAATATATTGTTGATTAAACCAATAATTATATTTAACGTCTAAGACAATAAAATATAAGGTAAAAATGAAAAAGAAGATAATTCTACTATGCCTATTGATAATTTCATCAATAGATGTTTTTTCTCAAATTAACACTATAACAGGAAAGATTATAGACCGCGATACAAAGGAAGGCGTGATGATGGTTACGGTACAAATGTTGACAGAGGATGATAGCACCTATATCTCTGGTATTTTAAGTGATGAAAATGGTAAATTTAAGTTAACTGCACCTAAAAGAGGAAATTATATTTTAAAGTTTACATGTGTAGGATATATACCATTGACAAAAACGATAAATGTTTCAACTGAGAAAAACATAGCATTAGGTGATATTACATTTTCTGCAGATGCAATTATGTTAAAGGGAGCAACTATCATAGGTCAAGCGCCGCCTGTGACTGTTCAAGAAGATACTTTTGTCTATAATGCTTCTGCATATAGAACTCCAGAAGGTTCTGTTGTAGAAGAATTGATAAAGAAATTACCTGGCGCTCAGATTGACGATGATGGAAAAATTACAGTAAACGGTAAAGAAGTAAAAAAAATACTTGTTGACGGTAAAGAGTTTATGACCGGAGATACTAAAACTGCATTAAAAAATTTACCAACATCTATTATAGACAAGATTAAAACCTATGATGAGAAAAGTGATTTGGCTAAAGTCACTGGCATAGATGATGGTGAAGAACAAACTGTATTAGACTTTGGAATAAAGAAAGGAATGAATAAAGGACTAATAGGAAACGCAGATGCATCGATAGGAACGCATAATAGATATGCCGAAAGATTGATGGGTGCCCTATTTAAGGATAAATCAAGAGTGATGCTTATGGGAAATGCCAATAATACTAATGATAAAGGCTTCCCAGGAGGAGGTGGAGGCGGACATTTTGGAGGTGGACTCCAAGGGTTGAATTCCTCAAAAATGATGGGCGCAAATTTTAACTATAATCGTAACAAGAGATTCATTTTAGATGGTAGTATTAGATGGAATCATTCTAATGGTGACGTCAGAACAGAGCAATCAACTGAAAATTTCGTAAGTAACATCGGCTCTTTTTCAAATAGCTTTAATCAAAATTATACTCGAAGTAATAGTTGGGATGCTCGTTTGAGAATGGAATGGAAGCCTGATACGATGACCAATATTATGTTTCGTCCTACTATTAAGTATTCAACAAGTGATGGATTATCATCATCAACAAGTGCCTCATATAATGATGATCCATATTTATATGTTACAAATCCGTTGTCTCCTGAGTCAATATTACAAATGGCAGAAGATAGTTTAATGGTGAATACAAGGAAGAACAATTCTATAACATACTCTGAAAATAAAAGTTTAGGTATAATGTTGCAAATTAACAGAAAACTAAATTCAAAAGGTCGAAATGTAACATTGCGTACTAACGTTACTTATAATGATAATAAAAGCAAAAGTTTAAGTACATCAAATGTACATTTATATCAGATAAAAAATAATTCTGGAGTTGATTCGGTATACCAAACAAATAGATATAATTTAACTCCAACAAAATCACTTAGCTATAATATTCAAGCAACTTATAGTGAACCAATATTTAAGGCCATGTTTTTGCAATTTAGCTATAAATTTACTTATAATTATAACAAAAGTGATAGGGCAACTTTTGATTTCAGTAATTTAGGTGAGAATTTCTTTGATAATGTTATTAATGAATATAGAGGCTGGAATAATTATCTAAGCATGTTAGAGAATCCACTTGACAACTATCTGGATTCAGATTTAAGTAGATATTCAGAATATAAGAACTACATTCATGATTTGCAAATAATGCTGAGAGTTATTAGACAAAAATACAATTTGAATGTTGGATTCATGGCACAGCCACAAACGACACATTTCATTCAGAAATACCAAGGTATATATACAGATACAATAAGAAACGTTGTTAATGTCAGTCCAACATTAGATTTCAGATATCGTTTCTCAAAGTTGAGTAATTTGAGAATAAATTATAGGGGTACAACAACGCAACCTAATATGACAGACCTTATGGATATTATAGACGATAGTGACCCTTTAAATGTCACAAAAGGAAATCCTGGTCTTAAACCATCGTTCACCAATTCACTAAGATTATTTTATAATACATATTTACAGAATCATCAACGAGCTATAATGACGTACATTAATTACCAAAATACACGTAATAGTATTAGTAATATGGTTACTTATGACGAGAAAACCGGAGGACGCATAACGCGACCAGAAAATATAAATGGAAATTGGAACATTTCAGGAGCATTCATGTTTAACACTGCAATCGATTCTATTGGGAAATGGAATATTAATACATTTACTAATATATCCTATAATAATTATGTTGGATATCTTGCTTTAGATAATAATTCTAATTCACAAAAAAATATAACTCGCACATCACAAATTAATGAACAACTGCGCACTAGTTATCGCAATGATTGGCTTGAAGTCATGCTAGATGGTTCATTAAACTATACTCATTCACGGAATTTATTACAAAGTGAAAGTAATCTTGATACATGGCAGTTTTCATACGGAGGTTCATTAAATATATATTTACCTTGGGGAACTAGTCTATCTACCGATTTACATGAAAATAGTCGCAGAGGATTTAATGACAATTCCATGAATACAAATGAATTAATTTGGAATGCTCAAATTAGTCAAGGATTCCTTAAAGGAAAGCCATTGACTATTTCTCTACAATTTTATGACATCTTACATAATCAAAGCAATTTCAGCCGAGTAATAACTGCTGTACAAAAAAGCGATACAAAATATAATAGTATAAATAGTTATGCAATGTTACATGTTGTTTATCGTATGAACGTATTTGGAGGAAAACAAGGCGATGACCCCAAAAGAAGAATCAGACCAGAAGGCATGTCGATAGGTCCTGGTGCAAGAGGGCATATCCCACATGAGTTTAGAGGTCGATAAACAAATATATAATATATTAGCGTATATTATAGTAGAAAATCTAAATTGATTACATACATCAATATATTTTAGAATTATAAATTTTATTTTGTCTTTAAGATAAATGTGTTATAGAATTTTATCTAATAAAATTTTGAAAAGATATATAAATGGCTTAAATTTGCACTAATTTGAACCTATATAAATTCATAACAAGATATTAAGGATGGGGAGATTTTTGATACTTTTTTTATGTACATTGACAAGTGTTGTGCTTAATGCTCAAATGAGGTGGAACTCTAAGTATCAAGCTTATATTGATAAATATAAAGATCTGGCTATTTCAGAGATGCTGAAATATAATATTCCTGCAAGTATTACTCTTGCACAAGGATTACTTGAGAGTGGGGCTGGAATGAGTGAGCTTACAAGAAAAGGGAATAATCATTTCGGTATAAAATGTCATGATTGGCTCGGAGCAACAACATACCATGATGATGATGAAAAACAGGAATGTTTTAGAGCGTATCGTGACGCATACGAAAGTTATGAGGATCATAGCAAATTCTTGGCACGCCAGCCAAGATATAAAAAACTATTTTCACTTAAAAGAACTGACTATAAAGGTTGGGCACATGGATTAAAAAAGTGTGGATATGCTACGAACCCAAACTATGCAAAAAAACTTATTGGAATTATCGAATTGTATAAGCTACATAAATACGATCATGCTAAAAAGTATGATAAGTTCATGGTCGAGATGGCTGAAGTGAAAGACATTTCACCAGATACAAAATTGCATCCTATACATATTTATAATAAAAACTATTATCTTAAAGCAAGGCAGGGTGATACATTCAGATCCATTTCAAAGGAAGTTGGTATTTCATATAAGAAATTGGCAAAATACAACGAAAGAGATAAAAATGACAGATTAATACCAGGAGAAATCATTTACTTGAAAAAGAAACAAAATAAAGCCGAAAAAATATATAAAAACCGACCGCATAGAATTAAAGCCGGTGAAAGTATGTATTCTATAGCGCAATATTATGGTATTAAACTTTCTAGTCTTTATAAGATGAATAAATTGTCACCAGATTATAGCATAAAAGTTGGTGATTATTTAAAAGTAAGATAAATTACACTAATCGGCATTATGATAAATATAAAATGATAAATCTATGACTAATTATATTGAATTAAAAAATATACGAGTAAATAATTTAAAGAATATTTCATTAAAAATTCCTCATAACAAGTTTATTGTTATAACAGGTGTTTCGGGCTCTGGCAAATCATCATTAGCCTTTGATACTCTCTATGCAGAAGGTCAAAGGCGCTATGTAGAAAGTCTTTCGTCATATGCAAGACAATTTCTAGGCAGAATGAATAAACCAGACTTTGATTATATTAATAATTTGCCTCCAGCAATAGCTGTTGAACAGAAAGTTAATACGCGTAATCCTCGTTCAACAGTAGGTACCAGCACTGAAATATACGATTATTTAAGAATGCTTTATGCAAGGATTGGGCATACCTATTCGCCTATAACGGGCAAAGAGGTAAAAAAACATTCATTAAAAGATGTAGTAAATTGTATAATGTCCTTTTCAAAAGGTACAAAATTTGTAATATTATCACAATTGCATATAAATGAACAATATACACTAAAGAGGCAACTTCAAATATATCTTCAGCAGGGCTTCTCACGTATTTATCATAATCACGAGTTTTACAGAATTGAAGATATTTTAGAGTCAAATATAGAAATATCACAAGATGAATCATTTTTATTAATTGACAGACTATCTGTAAGTGATGATTCTGATACGTTATCGAGGATCTACGATTCATTAGAAACTGCTTTTTTTGAAGGAAACGGAGCATGCAGACTCGTATTTATCCCATCATATATTTCTTATGATTTCTCTGATAAGTTTGAAGCAGATGGAATACGTTTTGAAGAACCTAATGATAATATGTTCTCATTTAACACCCCATTTGGAGCCTGCCCTGTTTGTGAAGGTTTCGGTAATGTCATAGGAATTGACGAAAAACTAGTTATTCCAAATCCATCGCTAAGTGTGTATGAAGGATGCGTACAATGTTGGCATGGAGAAAAAATGGCAAAATGGAAAGATGAATTTTGTTATCTTGCTGCAAAAGACAACTTCCCTATTTTTGAACCATACTATAATCTGTCACAAAATCACAAAGATTGGTTATGGCATGGCTTACCGTCACAAAAAAATAAAAATACAGAAGAAAAAATCTGTATTGATTCTTTCTTCCAAATGGTAAAGGAGAATCAGTATAAGATTCAATATCGCGTTATGATGAGTAGGTATAGAGGGAGAACAATATGTCCTGAATGTAAAGGTACTAGATTGAGAAAGGAAGCACATTATGTTAAGATTGGCGATAAAAGTATCAATAATTTAGTAGAAATGTCCATTGAAAACCTTAAAAAATGGTTTGATAATTTAGAACTAAATGAAACAGAGAAAAAAATCAGTAAGCGACTTTTAGCTGAAATTAATAACAGACTACAATTCTTGTTAGATGTAGGATTAGGATATCTAACATTAAACAGGGCGTCTAATAGTTTGAGTGGTGGTGAAAGCCAACGTATTAATTTAACAACAGCTCTTGGAAGTAGCTTGGTGGGATCGCTATATATATTAGACGAACCTAGTATTGGTCTTCATAGTAAAGACACATATAAGCTTATTCATGTCTTAAAAGAATTACAATCACTAGGTAATACTGTAATTGTCGTAGAACATGACGAAGATATTATAAAAGCTGCTGATTATCTGATTGATCTTGGACCCGATGCAGGTGCTAATGGCGGAGAAATTGTTTTCAGTGGAAACCCGGCAAATTTAAGAAATAGCGATCTAGAGAATTATTCAAATAGTCATACACTGAAATTTTTATTTAATACGGATAAAATAGAAATCCCAAAAACACGTCGTTCTTGGAATAAAAAAATAATAATCAGGGGAGCTAGAATGAATAATCTAAAGGGGATTGATGTAGACATTCCTTTAAACATTTTAAATGTCATTACAGGAGTGAGTGGCTCGGGTAAATCTTCATTAATTAGGGGTATACTCTACCCTGCCTTAAAACGAAGATTAGATGAAGTAGCAGATATTCCAGGAGAATTTGCTTCTTTAGATGGAGATTGGACTGAAATAAAACATGTGGAAATGGTTAATCAAAATCCTATAGGGAAGAGTTCTCGTTCAAATCCTGTTACTTATGTTAAAGCTTTTGATGATATAAGACAACTTTTTGCGGAACAACCTTTGGCAAAACAAATGGGATTCACAGCACAATATTTCTCATTTAATGCTGAAGGTGGAAGATGTGAAACATGCAAAGGCACAGGAATAATTACTGTAGAAATGCAATTTATGGCAGATTTAGAGATAGTATGTGACAGTTGCCATGGTAAAAGATTTAAATCAGATGTTTTAGATGTAAAGTTTGCTGGCAAAAATATCTTCGACATCTTAAATATGACAGTTACAGAGGCTATAGATTTCTTTACAAAGAATAATAAAGTTAATATAGCAAACAAATTAAAGCCTTTAGACGATGTCGGTCTTGGATATATAAAATTAGGACAAAGTTCATCTACCCTATCAGGTGGAGAAAATCAACGTGTAAAATTAGCATATTTTCTTAGCCAAGAGAAATGTGAACAAACTTTATTTATTTTTGATGAACCTACAACAGGTCTTCATCTTCTTGATATAAAAAAATTACTAAAAGCTTTTGATGCCCTTATACAACATGGGCACTCAGTGATTGTAATTGAACATAATTTGGATGTCGTTAAATGTGCAGATAATATTATAGATTTAGGACCAGAAGGAGGAAATAAAGGTGGAAAACTTATTTTTGAAGGAACTCCCGAAGATTGCATAAAATGTGAATCAAGTATCACGGGAATATATTTAAAAGAGAAACTTATAAATTAAAAATAAGTTAAAACGCTAAAAATGGTTATCTTGGTTTTTCTTTAATACATAAAAAAATATTACCTTTGCACTGCTTTGAAAGGAATGCCGATATGGCTCAGTTGGTAGAGCAATTCATTCGTAATGAATAGGTCCCGGGTTCGAGTCCCGGTATCGGCTCTTTGCGGTAATAGCTCAGTTGGTAGAGCACTAGCTTCCCAAGCTGGGGGTCGCGAGTTCGAGCCTCGTTTACCGCTCGAAATCAGATTAAAAATAGTTCTCTACTTTTAATTATTTATTGAAAATTGTTTTCTTTACTTTCTAACCCAATAAATATAAACCCTATTAAATCTTTAAATATTATTGTCTGGATATCCCAAAAAATCAGAGTGTTTTTATCAAAAATTGATAAAAACATAAATTCTTTATACAGGCGTATTTGTACAGAACAGATAATAAGTCAATTGAAATCATATTACAGATTGAACCACAACCTTTATAAAGGTGGATGTGAGATACCATGAAGTTTTTCTGGTAGCAGTGGTTTATAACTTCAAAAGAGAAATGAAAGCCCTTTGGTGCATGTTTCAAAAAATATGCGAGATACTGTGTCAGAACAATATCTTGCAAAAATTGGCTTTTTAGGGACGAATAAATATAAAAATATATGCTACACCTTATTGCGGACTAAACAAATATGGTGTAGCATATCAAATCAATTATATCTGTAATACTTACTTCTTCTTCAATCCTTTATATACCAATACGCCAATAACAACTACAGCCAGCCCTAATAGCACATATCCAATCTCATGACTATATTGTGTTGCACGTTCATAAACATCTGCTGTCGTCTTTAAGTCTGTAAAGCGATAAATCAAATATCCCAACAGAGCAAGTATGGAGTTCCATACTCCAGCACCGAGCGTTGTATACAACAAAAAATGATCTAGCCTCATTCCAGCCAAGCCTGCAGGAATACTGATAAGCTGACGAACAGCTGGTATAAGTCTGCCAAAGAATGTTGACGCTGCACCATGTTGACGAAAATACATCTCAGCGTGTTCAACTTTTGCGCGGTCTATTAAACACATATGCCCCAAACGACTATCGGCAAACTTATAGACAATTGGTCTGCCAAGCCAACGTGCAAGATAATAATTAACCAATGCACCAAGATCTGCACCTATAGTGGCAAAAACAACAACCATGAAAATATTCATGCTATCATCTGCCATTGCTTTCCATGCTGCTGGGGGCACAACCACCTCAGATGGAAAGGGTATGAAAGAACTTTCTATTGCCATAAATACTGTTACAACCCAATAGTTCAAATTCTCAAGTACCCATCTAAATAATTCTGCTGAATCCATTTAATTAAAATATTTTTTTTGCAAAGTTATTGCTTTTATACATAAAAAACAAGAAAGACACTGATTAAGAGCAAAATTCGTAGTATATTCCTATCATGCCCGGTAAATCAAAATTCCTGTAGTTCTTTATATATTCTCTGTACAGGTAGTCCCATGACATTAAAATAACTGCCTTTAATAGAGGTAACCCCTATATAACCTATCCATTCTTGGATACCATAAGCACCGGCTTTATCTAAAGGTTTATAATGCTCAACATAATAGTTGATTTCTGAATCAGACAATAACTTAAATGCAACATCAGTTACAACGGAAAAATGCTTTTGCTTAACCAAAGACGTAAGACACACACCTGTAACCACGTGATGAACTTTTCCGCTCAACTCATGTAAAATACGTTTTGCGTCATCTAGGTTTTTAGGTTTACCCAAGACCTCATCACCTAATATTACAACTGTATCTGCTGTAATAATCAAATTATTTGGTTCTATTATGCTTTTATATGCTTCTGCCTTTTTTGTTGAAATATATTCAGCAATTTCCATGACTGGCATATCTTCAGGATACGATTCGTCAATACCTGGTATTACATGTATGTCAAAATCAAGATCTAGCCCGGCTAAGAGTTCCTTTCGTCTTGGACTATTACTACTTAATATTATATGATAATCCTTTTTCATAACATTATTCATAAATTACCATCCAAAGGCAACAGCACTATCAAGCCATTTACCCTGAGCCCTAAGAACCTGTTCAATTACATCACGGGCACAGCCATACCCTCCTCTATAATTGCTAATATATTTACTTATAGACTTGATGTCAGCACAAGCGTCTGCCGGACAGCATGGACAACCACAACGTGACATAACCTCATAATCAGGTATATCATCACCCATATATAAAATATCTTCGTCTTTTAAGTCATATTTAGCCAAAAAATCATTATACACCTTTATTTTAACAGAACATCCCATAAAGATATCGGTTACTCCCAAACGTTCATAACGTATTTGTACACTTTGTGTGGTTCCTCCTGTAAGTATTACTATACGCAGACCTTGTTTTACTGCCAACTGAATAGCATATCCGTCTTTTATGTTCACTGTGCGCATAGGTTCACCTGATAAATGAAGGGGTATTGTTTCTGCGCTTAAGACTCCGTCCACGTCAAATATTATTGCACGTATCTTTTTTAAATCATAATTAATCATTTATTATCTCCTTTCTTCTGTGCCACATGATGTATGCTTATGCTCATGCATTCATATATTTGTTTGAAAATAGGATTATCTCGTAACATTTCAGACTGCATTCTAATGATATTCTGATCATATCTAACAGCAGGCCCAGTCTGTGCCTCATCCGGTTTCATATGATGAACCTTGTTTGCAGTTTCTTCAATTAAAGGCAGCATTACATCAAATGGTATATCATGTTTACCCAAAAGCTCTGAAGATATTTCATAGCAATGATTTACAAAATTACAAGCAAAAACGGCTGCCAGATGTAAATGCTTACGAGCCTCGGACGACAGGATATACACACGCTCAGATATGCTATCTGCTAAATGATGGGATGTTTCAAAGGCTAAATCATCAACACCTTCAACAAAGAAAGGTATGTCCTTAAAATCCAATAACTTAGTCTTTGAGAATGTCTGCATTGGATAAAGAACTCCATAATGTTGTGCCATACCCTTAAACACATCCAAAGGAACACTACCTGATGTATGTAAGAATATCTTATCGTCGCGCCCGTTACACAACGAAGGTATTATATCGGCAATAGCACTATCTTTTACTGAAATTATATAAACGTCAGCATCCTTTGTTACGTCTTCAATATTTATCACTGGAGCCCCGCCTAAAGCAGTTGCCAGTGTTGAAGCAGACTCAAATGTACGACTATATACCTGTAATATGTCATTGCCGGCACTATGCAGAGCATTTCCTAAATTCGTTGCAAGATTACCGGCACCAATAAAGACAATTTTCATCATTAAAATTTATTTATATGTACATTCTCCCATTTTAGAGCCTCTTCATCTTGCAAGGCACGGTCTTCATTTTTATGGCCAAATCCCACAACGCATAAAACATTGTAATTTTCAGGAATATCTAAAATACCTCGGATTACAGTATCGGCAGATGTTCCGTCAGACAAGCCACGTCCGCGCATCTGTGCCCAACAAGAGCCTAATCCGAGTTCTTCAGCCTGAAGCTGCATTGCCAAAGCTGCAATAGCTCCATCTTCAATCCAGCAATCATTCTGTAATGGCTCACCCAATACGACTATTGCCAAAGACGATTTCGCAAGAAATTTTGCACCCATATCTTTCGCATCAGATAATTTCTCGATTGCCATCTTATCATCTACGACAATAAAGTGCCATGAACGTCGCCCCTTTGAAGTTGGTGACATCAATGCTGCGCGTAATATCAGCTTAACATCTTCAGAGTCTATTTCTTCGTTGGTAAAATTCCTGTAACTACGTCGTTTCTGAACTAATTCTTTAAAACTATTCATCTATGTAAATGCATTTGATTTATTAAAGGTCTGCAAAGTTAGACATTTATAATTCAAATCAAGACATAACTTATTGATTTTTAGAAAAGATTTATTATTTTTGCGGTATGAATGAAATAAAAATCGTCATTATTTCAAAAAGTGAGAACTTGCCGCCAATGCAATGCAAAAAATTGTTTCACAGCGACGAAATGTTTAAAATCATAGAAAAGACCCCTGGTCAAAAACCATACATGGTCATTGCATATGATAAAGAAAATATCGTTGCCCACATGCTTGTAATGTTAAGGCGCAGGGGTTCATTATTTCCGCCATATCTCTTTACACAGGGAAGAGCGTATGGCGAAGGCGAATATTCTCCTGATTGCAATAATAAAGAAGAGATATTTGGCGAAATGCTGAAAAGCATCACAAGAGAATTACGCAAAGCTCTTTGCCTTTATATTGAATTCAGTGACCTCAGTACAAAAATGTTTGGATACAGCAAATTCAGAAATAATGGCTTTTTCCCTGTTCACTGGATGGAAATACACAATTCGCTGCATAGCATGAAACCAGAAAAACGACTCACATATAAAATGAGAAAATTACTTATTAATGCAAACAGAGCCGGATTAAAGACGAATATATCAACAACGGACAAAGAGCTAAACGATTTTTTCAAAATATTGAAGAATTATATTTCAATAAAGATCAGAAGATATATACCTGACATAAAATTATTCCGTGAAATGCTGAATAACGGATGCTGCAATCTGTTTACCACTACGCATAAGGGCACAATGGTTGGCGGGTGTATTTGTGTTTATTCAGAAAGTAATTGTTATATGTGGTATCTTGCAGCTAAAAAGAATTTCTTTACGAAACGAACGAATGCAATAACCGCTTGGACTGCAATAAGACATGCATATGCCGAAGGGTACAATCATATTTATTTCATGGACGTAGGACTGCCGTTCAAAAGAAATAATTTTAGAGAATTCATATTAAGTTTCGGAGGTAAACCTGTCGGTACATACAGATGGTTCAGATGTTCAATAAAATGGATTAACAAGCTTCTTTCTTGGTCATACAGAGAATAATCATACCTGCTGAAAACAATAATCGTGAACAATCCTCGTTATATACGAGATGAAAATAAAACAATTATATATAACATTATTGATGCTTTTATGCGTTATAAGCATAAAGGCGCAGACGTTCACCCTGCAGGGAAAGGTTACTGACAGCAACATGAGTCCTGTGGAATTGGCAACTGTTTCTGTTATTGAGCAGGGAAAAATGACAATGACTAATCTGAAAGGAGAATTCTCGATACAACTGCGCTCAGCTGACAGTGTTGTTGTCAGATTCTCCATGGTTGGCTATAAGACAAAAACCCGAGTATTAAGACGCCCAAGAGGAAAACAGACTCTTCTGATTCAGCTATATGACGATAATCAACTCGCCGGAATAACTGTCACAGAAAAAAAGAGGCAGACCGGAAGCACCCAACAGCTTGAAACTAAGGATATAAAGAATACTCCAAGCGTTACAGGTAATGCCGTTGAAGAGCTTATTCAATCACAAGCCGGTGTATCCACACATAGTGAGCTTTCTTCACAATATAACGTGCGAGGTGGAAGCTTTGATGAGAATAGTGTATATATTAACAATGTAGAAATTTACCGGCCTTTCCTGGTAAGAAGTGGTCAACAGGAAGGTTTGTCAATAATCAATCCTGACATGGTTGAATCAATTGGCTTCTCAACAGGTGGTTTCGAGGCTAGATATGGTGATAAGATGTCGTCTGTTCTTGATATAAAATACAAGAAGCCCAAGAAGTTTGAAGCTAACGTTGCAGCCAATCTTCTTGGCGCCAGTGCATTTGTTGGCTTTAGCACAAAGAAGTTTTCATGGAGCAACGGCATAAGATACAAGACAAACAAATATCTTCTTGGTTCACTTGATACAAAAGGAGAATATCAGCCTAACTTCCTAGATTATCAGACGTATCTTACTTATGAACCGACAAAAAATTGGGCGATAGAGGTTATCGGTGACATCTCTGAAAACCATTATAACTTTTATCCGGAAGACCGCGAAACAAAATTTGGCACAATGGAGAATGTCAAATCGTTCAAGGTGTTCTTCGATGGTCAGGAAAAAGACGTATTCCGCACATATTTCGGTTCATTGAGTATATCAAGAAAGTTTGGCGAGAAAACAAAGTTATCACTTATCGCATCTGCTTTTCATACCAATGAGCAAGAAAGATATGACATACAAGGCCAGTATTGGCTAACACAGACAGAAACGAGCGAAAACCTTGGCGTTGGTACATATATGGAGCATGCACGCAACTACCTTAAAGCGACTGTCAAAAGCATAAAGTTTGCTCTTGAACATAAGACAAAGAAGCATGACATCCAAGCCGGACTGACTTACAGAATAGAAAATATAACTGAAGACAGCAAGGAATATGAAATGCGTGATTCAAGCGGTTATAGCATCCCTCACACGGGTGAAGATCTTTATATGATTTATTCTCTAAAAGCGAAAAATACGCTTGATGCAAACAGACTTGAGACTTACATACAAGACACATGGCGTTTCAGCAGCAAAGGTGAACATACATTCTTTACGCTTAATTACGGAATAAGATTTAGTCATTGGAACTTTAATAAAGAAAGCATCATTAGTCCGCGAATATCTCTAGGTATAGTTCCGGCATTCAATCATGACGTAACAATGAGATTTGCCACGGGTATCTATTATCAGGCACCATTCTACAAGGAACTTCGAGATACAACAACTATAAACGGAATAACATACGCCACTCTGAACAATAAGATAAAGAGCCAGCGCTCTATTCATTTTATTGCAGGCTTTGACTATCGCTTCAAGATGAAGGATCGTCCGTATAAGTTTACAGCAGAAGCTTACTATAAGGCTTTGTCGAATCTTGTTCCTTACACAGTAGACAACGTAAAGATTGTGTACGATGCCAGCCAGCAATGCAGTGGACATGCCATGGGACTTGATTTAAAACTTTACGGAGAATTTGTACCTGGTACAGACTCATGGGTAAGCCTTTCGCTAATGAACACCAGAATAAATATTAACGGAAAGAGTATACCTCTGCCAACAGACCAAAGATATTCGTTAAATCTATTCTTTACCGATTACTTCCCTGGAACAGACAGATGGCGGATGTCACTTAAATTGGCATTTGCCGATGGTCTTCCTTTCGGTGCACCTCACAGACAACTTGACGAGCAGCCTTTCCGTGCTCCTGCGTATAAGCGTGCAGATATCGGTATGAGTTACAGGCTTTTGAACAATGAGAAAGGTGATCGCAAGTCTATTTTCAAGAATATATGGCTCGGTATTGATTGTCTTAATCTTTTGGGTATAAATAACGTCAACTCATATTATTGGATTACAGACGTAACCAATCAACAGTATGCCGTACCTAATTACCTTACCGGACGGCAGATAAACATCAAAGCGTCATTTGAATTTTAAAAGCAAGGATGCATAAGAGCAATAAATAAAAACAGATTTGGCAATTTTAGGTTAAGTACAAATTGCTATTCGGAATCAGATATGATTAGCATATTACATGCCTGATTTCATAAAAATATTTGTTCTTATGCATCCTTTCTTATATTTTATATTTTCCGGCATAAACACAAAATGTCTTTTAGTTCTCTTTTATTTTGCTTTTAGTCAAAATTGCATTAATTTTGCAATTATGATTAACTTGCGTGTCTTGTGAAACAAAAGCGTGCATTTAAAGTGTATGCTCACAGCACATCAACAATATTTCAAACTCATGACCGAGAACAAGAAACTGATATTGTCGCTTGGAAGCAATTACGATCAGGAGCGAAACATCATAGAAGCAATATCGCTGCTAAACAAGATGTTCGCCAAAAACGATATTGTTTTCAGCAGACAGATGTGGACCGATCCTGTAGACATAGAATCGGATAAATTTCTTAATTGCATGCTGTTCACCTATACTTCATGCGGACTTGATGAAGTGGAACGCGGCATAAAAGAAATTGAATGTATCTGTGGCAGGAAAAATGATGAGAAAGACAAGAATATTGTAAAGATTGACATTGACATCCTGCTATATGGCAATAAAAGACTGCACGGCAAAGACTGGACACGCGGATACGTGAAGGAATTGATGAAAGAATGTCCTTTCTGAAAGTTGCAGACGAAACAACTTAATTGATTGAATATAAACTTTTTACATAATATATTATGAAAAAATATAGCGTAAATATTTTAACGATATTGTCAATGCTCCTATTCTGTGCCACGAACGGATTTTGTCAGACATTTGACGAGTATTTTACAGATAAGACCCTGAGAATAGATTATATATTTTCAGGCAACGCAAAGCAACAGACTATAAGTCTAGACAAACTAAACACTATGCCACGATGGTATGGCAAAAGGCAAAGGTTGGCCCAGGTTCCCGTTGAAGGCAATGGTCAAATAACAGTCAGACCACATAATTCGGACAAAATCATATACAGAAACTCCTTCTCTACCCTGTTTCAAGAATGGCTGTCATATGATGAGGCAAAAACTACAAGCAAATCATTTGAGAATGTTTTCCTTGTACCAATGCCCAAGGATACCATCGATATTACAGTTGATTTATATAATAACAGGCGTGAAAAAAGTGCTACGTTTACACACACAGTTGCTCCTTCCGACATACTTATAAGGCACATTGGTGAGCATGATATAACTCCATATAAAGTTATCCAGCAGGCCGCAGACACAACCAAATGTATCCATATTGCATTTGTTGCCGAAGGATACACAAAAGATGAGATGAATGTTTTTCTCAACGATGTAAATATTGCCACAGAAGCACTCTTTGCCCATGAGCCTTTTAAGTCTAAACGTAAGTGTTTTAATATAGTAGCGGTAGAATCAGAATCAAAGGAAAGCGGAACAAGCGAACCTTCAAAGGGCATATGGAAGAATACGGCACTGCACTCTCATTTCGACACATTCTACAGTAACAGATATCTTACGACCTTAAATATTAAAGAACTCCATGATTGGCTTGCAGGCATCCCTTACGAGCATATCATCATATTGACAAATACAAACGAATATGGTGGCGGCGGTATTCTCAACTCTTATGTTCTGTCAATGACACATCACAAACAATTCAAACCGGTCGTTGTACATGAGTTTGGCCACAGTTTCGGAGGTCTTGGCGACGAGTATGCTTACGAGCAAGAACAGATACCGATGTATCCTCATGACGTAGAGCCATGGGAACCCAATATCACCACACTAAAAGACTTTCACGGCAAATGGGAGAACCTGATAAAGCCAGGAACCCCTACCCCAACTCCAGAAAGTACAGATCCACAAACAATACAAAACAGGGTCGGACTATTTGAAGGGGCCGGTTATAGTCTCAAAGGTGTTTACCGAGGCGTACAAGACTGCAGAATGCGCACAAACGAAAATCCTGAATTTTGCATCGTCTGCCGTAATGCCCTAACCAACTTGATTGACTTTTATACAAAATGAGATATTTACTGATTCTGATATTCTCATTACTAACATTGCAAAGTCATTATGCTGTCGGACAAAGCAACAAATCAGACTCAAAAATATTGGAACGTGCCTTAGACTATTTTGCAGGTGAAAAATATCATGAGGCATTGTTGCTACTGAAAAAGCTTGATGAAAAGTATAATCTAAATCCTAGGTTCAAGGCATATTTGGGCGTCTGCTACTTTCATGAATTCGATTATGAAAAAGCGTGCAGTTATCTTGATGAAACGATAAATCAGCTCGATGTATATTCGCCTGCAGAGAGAAGTGTCTATTATAATGTTGCCGCTGAAAGCCATTTCATGCTTAACGAGTATGAAAAAGCAATTCCTTTATACGAAAAGAAACTGCTGGTTTGCTGCAATGAAGAAAAGGGCGACATATACTACAGGCTTGGCTTCTGCTATATGTTTAACAGCAAATGGGAATGTGCAGCTGAATATTTCAAGTCGGCCATGAGCTATTACACCACTTTCAATGCAGGGCAGAAAACTACAAGAATGGCTCAGCTCGATAAGATGATTAAAGGATGTGAGGAATATGCAGGCAAGCTATAATTACAATTTAAAGATATTGCCGGATATGTTTGTGCATATCCGGCAATATCTTTTTATATCTTCATTATTTGCAAATAACGTTCTTTACAAGAATATCATTGTTCATTTGAAATTTATAAAATTTTTATACAGAATGTTGCAAGATAATGGGCTATATCAAGAAATAACAGACGGTATGGCAACATATATAAAGTATAAAATGTACTTAATGAATAAAAATACACATCAGATCCAATAAATTATCATTATTATTGCTAAAAATAAATTTTAATCATATCTTTGTAGAAATTAATAAGCGGACTCCATGATGAACATAGCAAAAAGTAAAATACTGCAATTGACGGAAAAATATACAACGTCCTCACATATAAATTTTATAGTCAGAAGAATATTCTTCTTCTTTATAATTATCGGAACTATGGCAATGCTATTCTCTTTCACATCTATGCCACATAAAAGACTTGCAGATGAAAGAGAAAATTCTGTAGCACAGAATGAAGACTCAGTAGTGTCGGTAATCGCATGGTTTAATAAAAATGACACCATGACATATTGGATAAATGAGAGCACATGGGATATAAGAAAAGGTGACACAATAAAGACAGCCGGAATAAATACTAAAATTATGATAACCGTAACAGACTCCACCAAGAAGGGATATGATATGGAATATTCCTTTCTTGACTTTAAAACTGATTCTGTTAAAGATTCATGGAAACAAAATCTCCTAAATGAGGCACTTGATAAATATAAAGAAGCAATGAAAGGCACAACCATAAAATTCAGGACAGACATATATGGCAAAATTATCAAATATGATAACCTTAGTGAGATAAAAAAGCAGTCAAAGCAGCTTTTCATGGAAACTATTAAAGAGATGTCTATCATTGATAGTTTGGCTGTTGCAGGTATTGATCTTAAAACTTTATTAAAAGATGTTGACGCGGATAGACTTGTACAAGGATATATAGATGAACTTGAGTTGATGTTTAAACATCACGGGACGACATATAACATCGTCAGTATAACAAATCATTCAGATGCCACTGAAGATGATTATGAAACAGACTCCTATGTGTCTGTTTCGGAAAACAATGAAACTTATGACTACAGAATCGTGGTCGACGTTAACAATTACATTCCGAAAGATGACATAAAGGCTATAATCGAAGGGGTGGCCAGTGCTTATTTGGATGAAGATAAATTTAATGAGGTTAAAGAGGATATGGATGAAAATTTTGATAAGCAGGTATCAGATGATTTACTATATAATACTTATCTTTCAATAGACTATTTCTATGACGGCTGGCCCAAAGAAATAATTAAGCAAGAGAAAAGAGTCATAGGTAAGATAGGAAAGCTTTCTCAAAAATATATCACGTGGGACTACCGTAGTGTCAGACATTAATTTCAATACAGAAAACCAAATTTAAATTTTCTTTTTGATACATGAGACGACGTTTTTACTGTCATTATGTCATTCTCGTTTTGTCATAAATTCCTGCAAAATTAGAAAAACAAGAACCTTAAAATATGCTGATTAGGTAAAATATATTTACGTTATTAAATAAATGGCACACTTTTATAATGCAATTCAGCCACTTTTATGATTCAATTCAGTAGTTTTAATGGTGTACATAGGCAAGTTTTCATATTAAAATAAGGTCATTTTTGCATAATATCAGGCTCATTTTATTGCACATAAATTCATAAAATCATATAATCCTCTGTAAATCAAACGCTTGCTTATGCACACATAGAAAGACGATTTTTACAGAACAAATGATTTATATTTTCAAATTTCTCAATCTGAGAGCTTTATAGGAAATCAGATGGAAAGCAACTGCACGTTATTATTGTCATTATGATATTTAAGGAAAAAGTGTGTTGCAAATATCATAATAGATCAAAGAAACGGGATGAGCATATTATCAATCCAATACGGACTATAAGCAAAAAAATACATGTACAGAAAATATTTATTATCGAGTATTGATGTTCAAACAAATTACAAAATAATGATATAGATACGAAATAAATAATGTACTTTTGCCATCAGCAAAATTTAAATATATAGACAGCATGGAAAAAGGAATAAATAATGAGCATAGTTGCGTGGATTGCGGCACACAAAACTGCAAATATAAAAATCGTACATATCCAGAATTCTGTCTTACAACAAATTTGGATGAAAGCGACAGGTTATGGGCATTGGAAAAATATGAGGAATCCAACAATAAAGCCATAATGATTGCAAGTGCCGAAGTAGAATATGAAGGGTATTGCAAATGGACAAGAGTGCAAGAAATTATGGAATTTGCACATAAAATAAATGCAAAACGTATCGGCATAGCCAACTGTATCGGTTTAATTAATGAAGCACGTATCTTTGCAAAGATATTGCGCGCAAATGGATTTGAGCCATTTGCTGTTATTTGTAAAGTTGCCGGGCAGTCTAAAACGTCGGTCGGAATACCTTCTGAATGTGAAAATATCGGTGCAGCTATGTGCAATCCTATATTACAAGCCCGCTTGCTCAATCAAGCCAACACAGATCTAAATGTTGTTATCGGATTATGCGTTGGTCACGACAGCCTATTTTATAAATATTCCAACGCTTATGTAACAACACTTGTAACTAAAGACCGTGTCACAGGAAACAATCCTGCAGCAGCATTATATACTGCAAATTCATACTACAACAAAAAATTCTTTAAAAAAGCTATTGAATAGACCGATATGAATAGTTTTCTATTCATGTCGGTCTATAAAAATTAGTTAGTATTTTCATACATCTATCCTAATTCATAAACAAGAATTAGGTATATAAAAAATGAAATACTACAAATTATATGTTTGCAGCAGATTTCATCATTATTGTATTGACATAATTCATATCATTTTACTAATTCAAGCACTATTTATTATAATTCCGACAAAAAGGACAAAAATGCGTAATAAAACATACAATTATTTAATATTACTGCACATAATGATAGCAACGTGTATTTATTATTCTTGCAAAATAACATTCTTTTCAAAAATTATATACATAAATGTTATAGCATGCAATTAAAATTAATTGTATAATAGGATGTAAACTTCCTTTTTGTCAAAATAATGAAATAATTTGAATTAGTTAAAATAACAGAGAAAAAGAGGACACAAACTGGCGGAAAACCTTAAGTGTTAATTTACATTATATTATTTTTTTTGACTAAAAATAAAAAAATGTCTACAAATTCTTTTGATTTAAAATATTTTTGTCTAACTTTACACACATAAACTTGGCATCTTTGAACTGCAAGATGAGACTAAACGCAATAAACATATGGATGAATTACCTGAATTTGCAATCAACAAATTGACTGGCAACAGAGCTGGTCGCAATATTCAAAAAATAAGTATTGGTAAGATAGCAAGTGATTACTTGCTTGGAGGTCTATATACACTAAAGTGAATTAGATATAATTAAACCTGCCTTGACTGTCTTAATTATAATAACACAGAAAAGACTATAGGACTATTTTTCCCAATTAATATTAGGAATAAACACATTATTGAATATTTATATTTCATTAAGCCTTGTTAATAGGATACTTAAGAGTGTGAAACTAGCCTCAAAATAGTACCTTTTATTAATGTCTATGACTCGATATGTGTATCACTTCAATAAGAAACGATACACATATTATAAAGATAAAATAGAGTCATATATACAACGAGATTGTTATACTCAACATTATTATCAGACAATATATAGCCATATTGGGTAAATAATTATCCATACATGGTTTAATTTATTACATAACCTAAAAATAATAAGTGGTATGAGAAAACTTACATTTTTAATTTTCACATTTATTATCTTAACGGGAATAAATGTAGGTAAGGCGCAAACGGCATTACCTTATAGCATTAATTTTGCAGACAGCCAGGAAGGATGGACTGCAGTAGATGAAAGTTCCATTCCTGGGAACACATGGACTTATATGCCAAAATGGGCCTATATCCAAGGAAAATATTATGGCAGCATTGTCCTTAAGATGGATTATTCATCAGCCAGTAACGATTATTATATCTCACCAGATTTTTCTCTAGAGGCAGGAAAAACATATGCTGCTGAATTCAATATATGTAGTCAATCTGACGGAAACGCAAACACTGTATCGTTTGAATATGGGACGTCAAACAGTGATATGACTGCATTTTCAAAACTTTCGGATGTAACATTAAATGACAATTCGGAGTATCCTGCAGCACAAAAAGTTGAAATAAAAGTCAATGAAAGCGGTAAATATTATTTTGCTTTTCATTGTACCAGCCAACAATTTAACGGGACTGTTCTTTTATTTGAATTTAAATTATATGAAGAAGGAGGAAGCGTTATTGATCCCCCCGATGAACCTATCGTCAGCACCCCATATCATGTAGATTTGACAACCGACTATGCTGATTGGACTGCAGTTGACAATAATAGAGATTCACATACATGGACACCTGTTAATAATTTCGGTCCGATGTTGGAAATGCCCCTGACAGGCCAGAATGATGATGATTACTTTTCTCCTAAAATAAGCTTAAAAGGCGGTGTCACTTATAAGATTACAACCAATGTAGCTGTACAAGGCTATCCCAAAGGATATGATGTTGTAACACTTACCCAAGGAACAGATAAGACCAATATGACTCCATTAAAACAGTTGAATTTAATTAATAGTGGAGAAAATATTGAAGAAAACTATTTCACTCCGGGTGCTGACGGAGATTATTATTTTTCATTCTACAACACATCAAACAGTGGTGGAAACACTCTTCAACTTTATTCATTTGCAATTGAAGAATACGCAGGAACCATCACGCCTGAAACAGAAATCTATACTACAGATTTTACTGGAACAGATCCTCTTAAAGAATGGACTATTATAGACTCAAATAATGACAACGTAAAATGGGCCATTATAGATGGATACACGGGTCCATCATATGACGGGAATTTATCAATGTCAGCTGCTGATGACTGGCTAATTTCTCCTGCGTTAGATATGGTGGCAGGCAAAGACTATTTAATAAGATATACAATCTCTCAAGCCGGCGCTTTTGAAGCCGACGAACTTACTATAAAATATGGAACTGCACCAACCGCTAAAGGTCTGGATAAAGAACTTGCAAAAGAAACTATAAATCTAAATAGCGGTTCTGTAGAAAAGATTATTCGTTTTACTTGTACAGAGTCGGCTTCTACATACATCGGTTTTAATTTAACGACGCCAGTGCCTAATGGTATCGTGACAATAAATAAGATCTCAGTTGTTCAAACATCGAAAGCACAACCAATGAGTGTGGAAAATCTTGATGTATCTTCAAACTTTACTCAAAAAAACGTAACTTTTAAATGGAAGAATCCGTCATATGATGTAACTAATGCTCCAATTCTTTCACCCGTAGATATTAACATATATGAGAATGGTGTAAGAGTTGGTTCTGTCGAAAATTGTGAAGCAGGGTCAACTGGAACATATACATATAACCCAAAGAATTTCGGCGGTATTGTCACATATAAGGTAACTGCTTCTCTCAACGGAATAGAGTCATTACCAGTCGAATTTGAAATCAATCTTGATGATGTACAAGGTGAGGCTGCTGTTGTACGTGAATTTATGACAGCTAATGATTATACAGAATGGATTGTAGAGAATAAAGACGGTGGGAACACCTGGCAGCAGATAACATACGAAGATGGCGGAATGTCTGTAAAACGAGGAAACAAAGACATTCATGACGATTGGGCAATAACACCTGGAGTCACATTGGAACCAAACAAAAGATATATAATAAAGTTTTATGTATCAACAAGTATGAATTATGCAGGAAGTTTAGATGTGTGGTTGGGTAATAGCCAAACATCTGCCGGTATGACTTCAAAATTAATTTCACTTGAAGACATTTGTTACAATGGCTATGTAGACACAACAACTCCACAATTCAGTGTTGAAACTGAAGGTGTATATTATATTGGCTTCCATGACAGCAAGACCGCAAATAGTATGATTATAAAGGGCGTTGGTATTTATTATATTGACACAGACGAAAAAGAGGTCCCCGTAATGGAAATACCATACACTGAAACCTTTGATCAAAGTGCAACAACTCCCAATGGATGGAAGATAAGCCGCAGCAGCACGCAGTATGGTTTTTACGTATCTAATATTAGTTTAGTTTCAAAAACGTTTGGAACTAGAGCATATTCTGGAGCTAATGCATTATATGCAGCAGGTGGAGCACCTGAAGCAAGAGAAGAAATTATTTATACTCCAAAATTTACATTAGAATCAGGAAAAACCTATAATATAAGTTTCATGTTAAACATGACACAAAACAATTCGAAGAATACACTTTCTTTATATAAAGCAACAGAGCAAGATGAATCTAACATCATTGGTGAATCACTTCTGCAAACTGACGAAACTACAAACAAAAGTTGGATAAAGCAAAACATTGAGATATCTGTAGAAAACACCTCAGACTATTGCTTTGCAATAAAAATAAATACAAAAGAAGCAAACGGAGGTGAAATTATTATTGATAATTTCAATGTTGATGAACAGATACAGATTGCCCCTGTAAAGCCTGCTGCAATATTAAATGCAAAAGCATCTGCAATAAATTCAAACAAGAGTGTACTTTTTGAATGGACACATCCTTTAGTTGATGAAGAAGGCGAGAAAATACAAAATGGTTCTATCATAAATACAAAAATATATGATGGTGATGAATTTATCGCTGAACATTCTGTGAAAGTTACTGATAATAGGAAACCACTTGATGTAACCTACGTTTATACATATAGTGACAATAGCAAATTTTCAGGACAGAAAATATACAAATTAATACCTTGTATTGATAAAGAAATAGGTCAACCAACATCATGTGTTTTAAAAATTAGCAGTTTCACTGATGGTTATCTCAAAGAACATACATATGTTGCAGACTTCACAGAAGATAATAATAGATGGAAAACAATTGACGGTGACGAAGATGGCAACACCTGGAGCCACGACGAATCAGCAATAACTACTAATGGTAAAGACGAATGGCTTATATCACCAGAGGTAAAACTTGATCCTACGAAATCATATTATGTATTATGCGAATTCGAAACCGATCTAAATCAAAGCGTAAACATTAAATTTACTCGTGGTTATGGCCAAACTATTAATGATCAAATAGAAATTATAGACGAGTTCAACGATATAATAATGAACGATTATACACAAATGGAAGTCGGTACGACATTCCATCCTGAATCAGAAAGTAATTTCTTTGGCATCCACATTGAAAACATGAACGGAACAAATGTCAGAATTAAAAATCTGAAAATAATGCGTCTATTTACTTCAGACGAGCCTGAGCCTCTTCCATATTCTGAAGATTTTGAAAATCGTACAGATATTAATGAGACGACGCTATTTACGAATAAATGGGGATGCAGAACTTCATCTTCTGAACTATTCCATATAACAACTATGCCCGATAACACAATTACAGCACACTCAGGAGAATATGCTGCCGTTGCAAACGAATATACAATTGGCGGAAGAAATGAACTTCTTTATACTCCATATTTTACGCTTGAACATGGCAAGACATATGAAATTTCGTTCTATCTATATATGCCAGGAAACGGTGAGAATAAGACAACAGCAAATGTCATATTGGCATATACACAAGAGGAAAGCGGCATAGAACTTCCTGTGCTTCAAAATATCAGCGAACCGGTTAAGGAGTGGACAAAATTTACTATTAAATATGTTCCTGAATATGATATGGACTATTGTTTCTATTTTGAGTTTAATGCCGAATCTGCAAATTCAGGAATTATTGCGTTCGATGATTTCAAAATTGAGGAAGTCGAAGGAACAGACATTAAAGAGAACATAGAAAAATGCGAGATGCATTATATATCTTCAACATCAACACTATACGTTCCCGATAATATTAAATCTGTATCAGTGTTTAACGTACAAGGACAAGATGTTCTCAATACACAGTGTTTAAATAATACAATTTCGTTGGCTGAGCTATGTAGAGGCATTTACATCGTCAAGGCCATGACAAATGATGGAAATACACTTTCAATGAAATTAGTAAAGAAATAAATTAAACCTACAGCACAGTCTCATTTTGTGAGACTGTGCCAAACTTAATACAATAATTATGAAGAAGAACATACTAAAAAAAATTATATTGCTAACAGCAATGTTCTGTGGCTGTGTTAATGCAACGATGTCACAAGAGTACGGCCAGCCTATATCAATGGAAGGTGTAGATATGTATGGATTTATTACATTTTCACCTATAAATGAAATTGACGATATGATCCCTGGCCTATATAAATTCGGTATAGAGAATAATTATCGTCCAGATGATAATAGCGTATTATTCAATCACTATATATCAGGAGGTGGAGTATATCACAATGGAAAAATTTATTGCAATATTTATAGTGATGAGACAAATCTTCCAAAACAAAAACCTGTATGGACAATACTTGATGGAAATACTTATGATGTGTTATATGAAAAAGAACTAGAGGACAACTGCCAATGCACAACGACATCATTGGCCTATGATGTAACAAATGATAAAATATATGGCATTGTAGTAGACTTTACAACTTCTCATTTAGTTGAAATAGACCCAGAAACTGGAGACATGCAAAGAATAGGTAAAGACTTTGACAGCAAACTACGTTTTAAAACTCTAGTTTCAACCAATAACGGAATGCTGTATAGTGTGGTTATTGACACTGAGGATTATAACCAATATTTATACAAGATAAGAAAATCTGATGGTATGGCTGTAAGAGTTAAAGCGATTACGGGCAAGAATCTTATTGGTCCTGAAGACTATTTAGTAAACAACGGAACAGAACAGGCAATGTTCATAAATAGGGCTACCGGTAAGGTGTATTGGATATTCGAAAGTAGTAGCATGACACTTGATGGAGAATACACCCCTATCGTCGAGCTGAATCTTACAAACGCAGAAGGAACCATTGTTGCATATCTTACAAGAACATACCAGGTCAGCGGTGCATGGTTAAAAGAACCTAATGATGGTGCACCGGGAATTGTTTCAGACTTTAACTTTATCACTCCTAACGAAGGTTCTGTGGCTGGTTTCTTCCAATTTCAGATTCCATCTAACAGCTACCAAGGAACCCCTCTTACAGATGATAAATTGAGAGTTAGAATAACAGAAGGAAGCCAAACTCTTATTGACAGTACAGCGGCTCCAGGTTCTTTGTTCAAAAGTAAGGAAATTATTTTGCCTAATGACAACCATACGGTATCAATAACTATATCTAATGAATATGGAGAAGGTCCAACTATCAAACGTACATTCTATGTAGGCTATGATTTGCCTAAGGCGCCACAGAATATAAGACTTACATATGAAGGTCTTACAACTACACTGACATGGGAGGCTCCAACAGAAGGTATTAACGGAAATGCCATCGACAAAGATAATATCACATATAAAGTTATAAGATATCCAAATGAAATAACTGTAGCTGAAAATCTTAAGGAGTGTAAGTTTACAGAGACTCACCCTGAAGACATGACACGTTACGTATATACAGTGACATCAATGTATAATGGCAAAGAAGGAGATTGGGGATTCTCGAACAACCTAATCATTGGCACTCCACTGACTCCTCCATATGGAGGAATGTTTACAGATCCTGCAGACATGCTCAATTACTATACCCTACTTGATTCAAATGGTGACGGTTATTGTTGGGGGTATGACTCAAATACAAGAAGTGCAGTATATATTTTTAATCAAAACAAAGATGCAGACGATTGGATGATAGCTCCTCCTATCAATTATAAGAAAGGTGTAAGCTACATGTTAAAGTTTAAGGCTTATTCATCATTACCACAATATCCAGAATCAATGGAAGTTACCTTTGGTAAAGGGCGTACACCAGAAGAACAGAGCTTACAATTAATTAATATACCGGAAGTTCCAGGAGCAACAGAAGAAAATCCTGTAACAGAATATTCGATTCCGATAACCGTAGAAGAAGATGGTATATATTATTATGGCTTCCATGTAACATCACCTAAATTCCATGAATTTTTGTATTTGTTTGATATAAGACTAGATATTGCAACTGATGTCAAGACTGTTAAAAGTAATGATTGCATAACAATCAGCACAAGCAAAAACAACATAGTCATACAAAATCCTCATATGGACAAGATTTCTCTATATACAAGTGACGGCATGCTTATTGATACTTTCACAGAAACTGCTTACAACCGTTCTCTTAAATCTGGCATATATATAGTGAGAGATGGTAGTTCTACTCATAAGATTATAATTCAATAAAATAGGAAAAACATATGAGAATAAAAACAATATTGTTATTTGCAGTACTAACTGCAACATCACTCTCAATATGGGGACAATGCAAATTGTCTCCATATACCCAACAATTTGTAGAGACTGTTAGGAAAGAAAATATATCTGATGTTCAACGTCTAAGAAGTGCTTATTATTTTAAGCAAGATGATAATAAAGAAAAAATTATAATATCAGCCTTTATTCATCTTTATGACGGATATGATTCAGATATCCTTAGAAAATTTGGAGTTAATATCAGAACTATATTAGGAAATATTCTTACGGCCGACATTCCATTGGAAAAACTCGACAATATTGTAGCTTTAGACGGAGTGAAATATATTGAAATGGGTTCCCCTATAAGAAAAAATCTCGACAAAGCTCGCGAAGAAACCCGAGTTACCGACATTCAAAAAGGGATGTCACTTCCTGAGGAATATAGAGGTAAAGACGTCGTGATAGGTGTGGTTGATAATGGCTTTGAATTTGGGCATCCTAATTTTTATTCACGGGATAAATCAGTGTTGCGAATAAAGAGAGTATGGGATCAAAATATCCAAGGAACCCCTCCGGAAGATTTCGGTTATGGTTGTGAATACACAACAACAGAAGATATTCTAACAAAGGTAACTGACACTAGTAATTCGACACATGGAACACATGTATTGGGCATTGCAGCAGGAGCAGATAATACAGATGACAAAAATGTATATGGTGTAGCCACAGATGCCGAAATAGTATTGGTGTCTCTTAATGGCAACGAACTTATAAACAGTGATAACACTGCGGTTCTTGATGGCGTGAAATATATTTTTGATTATGCAAAATCTGTAAATAAACCTTGTGTCGTAAATCTAAGTCTTGGCAGCCACCTTGGACCGCGCGATGGTTCATCCACCTTTGATTTACTTACGTCTGAGATGCTCGGTCCAGGACGTATCCTTGTTGGAGCTGCCGGAAATGATGGAGGCTCAAAATGTCACGTTAAAAAAACATTTAACGGAGAAAAGACTGATACTCTTGCAACATTTCTCGATTTTAAATACACATATCCACAATCAGGAACAGTAGAAATATGGTGCGACAAAGATATGGCGATTAAGTTTATCCCATTTGTATACAGAGCCAACAATAATACCATAAAGAAAGTTTATGAGCCTGCAATATTTAATATAACACAATGCGACAACCGTTCATACAACTTCACAATTGACAATGATTCTATTTCCGGAAATTTATCCGTTACCGGTGAAATAAATCCTATAAATGGTAAAACACATCTCATGTTGAATTTCAATTATTTGAATACGCCAAATTATTATCATGGCTTATATATTATATCATCAAATAAAGGTGATATAAATATGTGGACGGAAAATATATATTCACAATTCAGCAACTATGGCCTTAAAGGATTTGTAGACGGTAATGATGACATGACTGTTGGAGAAATTGGCGGTACAGGAAAAAGAATTTTGTCTGCTGGAGCATATGTGACATGTGATTATTGGTTGCAATTCGGAGTTCCACACTACATTGACGAGAAAGTTAATAGATTAGCATCATTCTCTAGCCATGGACCTACTGCAGACGGAAGAATTAAACCTGATATTACAGCTCCTGGTACATTCATTAAATCATCCCTGTCAAACTATTATACAGGCGACAAAACAACATATTGTACAATAAACTGGAACGGTAATAAATATGAATATGGTTATATGCAAGGAACATCAATGGCTTCACCTTTCATTACAGGAGTAGTGGCAACATGGTTGCAGGCTTATCCTTATCTTACACCAGAAGATGCATTAAAAATAATGCAAAAAACTTCACGTCACGATTCATATACAGGTGAAGAGATTCCTACGAACAATTGGGGATATGGCAAGATTGACGCATATGAAGGTATTAAAGAATGTATACAACAAGCAAGCGAGATCAAGCCTACTGTCATAAACAATCCTCATATGATTATTTTTAATGGTAAACAAATAAAAGTTGTTCCAGGCTTTTATGATACAAACATCTGTATGCAATTATATAATCTTCAAGGAATATGCGTAGCAAAACATACAATTAGCGACATTAATGCCGGGGAAGAAATCGTATTCGATACAGATTGTATTCATAATGGTGTATATATATTTAAAATCTCTGGTGAAAAGACAAAATCAATAATTAGAAAAATAATAATTCAATAAATTATGATTAAAAATATTATTTTTGCAACAATAATTGCTATTACAGCACCTGTTTGCGCACAAGAAACAACGACAATCCCTACAATAGGGGAAATGGAAGGCGATTTTTTAGTATTAAATTCGCAAGAATATAACGGAGAAAAAAGTTTGGCAACAATAAAACCTTTTAATATTGTACCAACAGACAATAGTTCTATCTCGGTAAGCGGGTTTTATATGAATGGATGTATTGATTTTAATGCTGAATATAACGAAAACACAGGTTCTATTAGTATTCCATCAGGTATTCCTGTATTTGATATGGAAACATATATGGTATATTTATATCCTTGGGATTCTGAAGCCGGAGAAGAAATCTTAAGGCCTATTGAATATAAATATATTGGCAATAATACTTGGGAATGTAATACAGACCTCATGCTAGTTGCTGTACAAGGCGAAGAAAAACAGACGGTTACATTCTCTAATGGGTCACGTATAGTACGTTGTAATGGCCAATCAAACAACACTTCATATGTTGGTTCCACAGGCAATCAAGATGAATATATCGAGTCTAGACCCTCTTATGTAGCAATAAATGGAAATACCATTGATATTTATAACATATTGCAAGCAGATCAATATGGTTATGGTGTACATTTAAGTGGAACAATCAACAAAGATGTTAACGAAGTAATGTTTAGATATACACTAACAGGACATGCCAATGATGGTACGTATAGAATGCTCACAGGATGTGAGTATGACGTTGAGACAAACATGCCCACAGGAATGTCTTATCCTGAGACAAGCAATGTGGGTATGATACATGCAACCATTGATATGGAAAAAGGTGAAATCGCCTTTAATCCGATGGCAATATGGGCTGCAGAATATGACACCAGTACAGGTAATATTTCAGTTAATGAAAATCTACTCTATGAATTTGTTAAAACTGTAAATGTAAATTATGACATTAATAATTCTGATGTCTCGGCAATAGAAACGCCTAATATTGCAGATACAAATAAAGAGGTAAAACAAATAAACTATTATGCGATAGATGGAAGCAAACTTAAAACACCTCAATACGGCAGCCTTGTTATAAAAATGACAATATATAATGACGAGTCAAGAAAAACTGAGAAAGTTATTTTTAAAGGATACAAATAACATCAACAATTATATTTCATAGCGAAGAAGCGGAATTTCTTATACTGAAGTTCCGCTTCTTTGTTATATTATTGACAAAAACTATCCATAATAAATCTCAAATAAATAATATATACTTATTTTTATCTTATATATTACTGTGCGTGCCCAAATAACACATATATCAAATCAAATATATAAATTTACACTTTGATACATCAAATACGTATTATGATATCACATTAACAGTCATGGAAAATACAATTTTCACGTTTCTAGCGACAATCAAGTTAATTGTGTCAAATTATCAATCTTACTAAGGTGTAAAAAATGATTATGGCAAAAGATGTTTTATTACAAAAGTTTAATTTTCTATTATTTTTTCATCACATGCTTGTTGATAAACAATTAATTATTTATCTTTGTATAGGATTTAAAATTATCCTATTCAAGTTTAGAACCTAAAATCTGCATGAAAAATAGTGACTTAAGCCACTACATACTTGCAGAAGAACCTTAAAAAAGAAAGACAACAATTATATGGTATACATATCTCTACCGGAGAATAGCACAAGGCAGTTATCTTTTTATCTTGCCATGGAAGAATACGCAGCCAGAAACATCAATGAATATGATTGTTTCTTTCAATGGCAAGTTGAGCCATCTGTGATATTTGGGCGCAATCAATTAATTGAGAATGAAGTAAACATTGAATATTGTCGCAAGAATGGCATAAAGATGTATAGACGCAAAAGTGGTGGAGGGTGTGTATATGCAGACATGAGCAACATCATGTTTTCATACATAACAAGTGAAGAAAGTGTAGGCTTCACTTTCAACCGATACATTAACACCGTAATACATTTACTTAGAAAATTAGGCGTCGAAGCCACAACAAGCGGGCGTAATGACATTCTGATTGATGGTAAGAAGGTATCCGGAAATGCATTCTATCATATACCAGGACGAAATATAGTACATGGCACCATGCTCTATGATACAGACATGCAAAACATGGTAGGAAGTATTACTCCATCAGACGAAAAACTGATGAGCAAAGGAATAAAGAGCATAAGACAGAGGATAAATCTTCTAAAAGACTATATCAGCCTTGATATTGATGAATTTAAAGAATATGTGAAGAAGAACTTATGTGATAAGGAAATCGTACTAACGGAAGAAGATGTCGAAAAAATCAAAGAAATTGAAAAAGAATATCTTTCAACCGAGTTCATCTACGGCAACAACCCCAAATATACTGTTATTAAACGTAAAAGAATTGAACATGCAGGAGATTTTGAGTTGAGGATGGATATAAAAAATGGCATAATAAAAGATATTGAAATATTGGGTGATTTCCTAATCACAGGTGATATAAACGAAAGCATTAAAAACCGGCTTAAGAATGTGAAATTGGATAAGGAGTGTATTGAAAAAGCGTTGCCGGAACAGCTTGATGATGTCATAATGAACTTAAATAAAGACGAATTTATTAATATCATAATAAACTAAAAACATTTAAAAACCTTAGAAAATATGGAAAACAAAAAGACCTGTCTGCATGACAAGCATGTTGAGGCCGGAGCGCTAATGCAACCCTTCGGCGGTTTTGATATGCCAATTCAGTACACATCAATCATCGATGAACACAATGCGGTAAGACAGCATTGTGGAGTGTTTGATGTGTCACATATGGGCGAAATAACCGTTACAGGTAATGATGCAGAGAAATATGTAAGTCATATATTTACAAATGACATTAAAGATGCCACAGTAGGCAAAGTTTACTATGGCATGATGCTGTATGAAGATGGTGGTGTTGTAGATGACCTTTTAGTATATAAAATGGGAGAAAACAACTTCTTCCTTGTAATAAATGCAGCCAATATAGATAAAGATGCTAAATGGATTAACGATAATGCAAAAGGTTATGACGTTGAGATAACAAACCGTTCAGACTATTACGGCCAGCTGGCAGTGCAAGGTCCTGAGGCAGAAGATGTCATGAGAGAGGTTTTAGGTCAAGAATGTAGTGATCTTACATTCTATACAGCTAAAACTGTAATGATAGATGGTGTAGAAACTATCATAAGCCGTACTGGATATACTGGCGAAGACGGATTTGAGATCTATAGTAGCCATGAATATATTAGAAAAGCATGGGATGAATTAATGAAGAGCGGACGCTGTAAACCATGTGGTCTTGGCTGTCGTGACACATTACGTTTTGAAGCAGGACTTCCTCTATATGGTAACGAACTAAGTGACAAGATAACACCTGTTATGGCTGGTCTGAGCATGTTCTGTAAACTCGACAAACCAGAATTTATTGGAAAAGAAGCTATTGCGAAACAAAAGGCAGAAGGAATTAAGCTAAAGGTAGCAGGTATAGAACTGCATGACAAAGCGGTACCACGTCATGGATATACAGTAACATGCAATGGCAAAGAAATAGGAAAGGTTACAACAGGCTACCAATCAATATCCACTCAGAAAAGTGTATGCATGGCCTTAATTGATGCAGAATGTGCAAAACTTGGCAATCAAGTTGAAGTGCAAATTCGCAAGAAATCTTATCCAGGAACTATTGTGAAAAAAGCATTCTATCAAAAACATTATAAGAAATAAAAATATAGCTCATTATACAGCAATATTTTATAAGATTAAAACATAAATAACAACTAAAAATAAAGATAATATTATGGCAAAAGTTATTGAAGGACTCTATTACTCTGAGTCACACGAATTTGTAAGAGTTGAAGGTGAATATGGTTATATCGGTATCACCGACTACGCTCAAAATGCACTTGGAAACGTAGTTTATGTTGATATGCCTGAAGTTGACGACGAAATCGAAGCAGGCGAAGACTTCGGTGCTGTTGAAAGCGTAAAAGCTGCAAGCGACCTTATATCTCCTGTAAGCGGAACTGTCGTTGAGATTAACGAAAACCTTGAAGATACACCAGAACTTGTTAACAAGGATGCATATGAAAACTGGATCATAAAGGTTGAACTGACAAATAAAGAAGAACTCAACGAACTTATGGACGCAGAAGCTTATAAGAATTTCTGTGAGAAATAAAAATTACGTCAATATTTTGGGGTTAATTGAAGCGTGCATGTCTTGTTTCGTACAAAAGGGTGAATAAAAATCTAAAATATCTGATTTTGATAGCCATAAATATATGTACAATCTAAAGATTAAAACTTCAATTAACTCCAAATACTTCTTTATATTTATCGTAAACAAATACAAACTCTTACACCTTAAATCCTAATGGCTTACAAATATTTTCCTCATACAGAAGAAGACATTGAACAAATGCTCAATGTCATCGGAGCTAAATCGCTGAAAGAACTTTATGCCGAAGTACCTGAAGAAATTATCTTTAAGGACCAGTATGAATTACCTGAAGCCAAAAGCGAAGTAGAAATACGTCAATTATTCAGCAAAATTGGCGAGAAGAACAAGAAATACACATGTTTTGCCGGAGCTGGAGTATACGACCACTATACCCCAGCAATAATACCACAATTAATACAACGTTCTGAATTCCTGACAAGTTACACGCCATACCAGGCTGAAATTTCACAAGGAACGTTACATTATATCTTTGAATATCAAAGTATGATGACAGAACTGACAGGTATGGATGTTTCAAATGCATCAATGTATGATGGTACGACTGCTACTGCAGAAGCTGTAATGATGGCATTCGGAGCTGCAAGAAAAGCTGATACAGTGCTTGTATCTGAAACAATAGATCCAAAGACTCTTGCAGTTATTAATACATATGCTCATTTCCATAATATCAAAATAGAAATGGTAAAGCAGGAAGAGGGAGTTACAGATATGAAATCAATGTCTTCTCTGCTTGAAAAAGGAAATGTCGCAGGAGTGGTTGTACAACAGCCCAATCGTTACGGAATAATTGAAGATTATGATGGCTTGGCAGATAAATGCCATGAACATAAAGCCTTAATGATTATGAATAGCGTAGCAGCTGACTTAGCACTACTAAAGACCCCAGGAGAACTTGGAGCTGATATCGCTGTAGGTGAGGCCCAGTCTTTAGGTGTTCCAATGTCATTCGGAGGTCCATATATCGGGTATTTATGCTGTACAGAAAAGCTTATGCGCAAAATGCCAGGACGTATTGTCGGAGAAACACGTGACAGCAGAGGACAACGCACTTTTGTACTTACATTACAAGCAAGAGAACAGCATATACGCCGCCAAAAGGCAACATCAAACATTTGTTCAAATCAAAGTTTGATGGCATTATTTGTTACAATATATATGTCAGTGATGGGCAAAGAAGGCCTTAAAGAAGCTGCAACTCTATCATATTCCGGAGCACACTATCTTTGTGATCAACTTAAAAATACGGGACACTTTAAACTCGCATACGACAAGCCTTTCTTTAATGAATTCTGCGTCAAATATGACGGGAACGTAGACGAGCTGCAGAAAAAACTAATGGACAATGGTATTCTGGGCGGTATAAAAGTAGCAGATGACACAATAATGTTTGCAGTAACAGAGAACCGCACTAAAGAAGAAATAGACAAATTAGTTGATCTATGCAAATAAACATGTAACCGTTATTTTAACAATCTGAAAAAGCACAATCATGAATAACAAATTATATGGCAAATTAATATTCGAGTTATCTCACCCCGGAAGAAAGGGCTACTCGATGCCAGAAAATAAATTCGGCAATTATACTCTGCCCGCAGAAATGAAAAGAAGCAAAGATGCCATGCTTCCTGAATGTGATGAACTTACAGTCGTACGTCATTATACAAATCTTAGCGGAAACAACTTTGGTGTTAACAACGGCTTCTATCCCTTAGGAAGCTGTACTATGAAATATAACCCTTCTATAAATGAAGAAATGGCTGCTGCAGATGCATTTACAGCTTTGCATCCACTACAACCAGAAAATACATGCCAAGGTGCATTGGAGGTTTATTATAACCTCCAAAAATCACTTGCTGCAATAACTGGCCTTGAAGAGTTTACATTGAATCCTTTTGCAGGTGCACACGGAGAGTTGACCGGACTTATGATTATTCGTGCATGGCATGAGAGTCGAGGCGACCACAAACGTGTAAAAGTAATTATACCTGACTCTGCTCACGGAACAAATCCTGCTTCTGCTGCAGTATGTGGACTTGAGATTGTTGAGGTAAAAAGTACAGCAGAAGGAATTGTTGACGTAAACGATCTTCGCGGCCTGCTTGACGATACAGTCGCTGCAATGATGATGACAAATCCTAATACATTAGGATTGTTTGAAAAAGAAATTCCGGAAATAGCTAAGCTAGTTCATGAATGCGGTGGACTAATGTATTATGATGGTGCAAACCTTAATCCAATGCTCGGTGTATGCCGTCCTGGTGACATGGGTTTCGATGTAATGCACATAAATCTTCATAAAACATTCTCAACGCCTCATGGAGGTGGCGGTCCCGGCTGTGGTCCTGTAGGCGTAAGAAAAGGGCTGGAACATCTACTCCCCTGCCCTAAAGTAGTCAAAGAAGGTGACACCTACAAAGTTCAGACTCAAGGTGAAGGTGATATTCATGTAGGAGCATACCTAGGAAACTTTGGTGTTGCGGTAAAGGCTTATTCATATATTCTGTCATTAGGAAAAGAGAATATAAAGATGGCAGGTCCATTAGCAACACTTAATGCTAACTATATTAAAGAACGTCTAAAAGATGTATACGACCTACCGATTGCCTCTATTTGCAAACATGAATTTGTGTTCAACGGACTCAAAGACAAATCGACAGGTGTGACCACTATGGATGTTGCCAAGCGTTTGTTGGACTATGGGTTCCATGCTCCGACAATTTACTTCCCTCTGCTATTCCATGAAGCAATGATGATTGAACCGACAGAAACGGAAAGTAAGGAAACTATAGATGAATTTATCAACATTATGCGTATAATAGCCCAAGAGGCAAAAGATAATCCTGAATTTGTTAAAACTGCACCTCACAACACCCCAATAGGACGTGTAGATGATGTGTTGGCAGCCAAACAACCTGTGTTGAGATATAAAGGATAACCTCTTTACAGATTATTTTGGCAGTAAGTCTTGTCGATTTCTGAAATACACGAAGCCGGCAAGACTTACTTTTATCCCATAAAAATGTTTTAAAGAAGAATATCTTTATACAATATAATTAAAGAAAATACTAATAAATGAAAACAGACCTTATTATAATTGGTAGTGGCCCCGGTGGATATAACACTGCATGCCATGCTGCAAAAAATGGCCTCAATACAATAGTTTTTGAAGACAGGCAAACAGGTGGAACATGTCTTAACAGAGGATGTATACCAACAAAAACACTATGCCATGAAGCAGACATGATAGAAGCAGTTGCAACAATGACAGGTTCACGACCTGAAGTTGATTTCAACAAAGCCATGACTCGCAAAGAACAAGTAACCGCCCAACTCCGTGAAGGAGTTGAGGGGCTTATGAAATCTCCTGGCATAACATTTATAAAAGAACGTGCTTCATTTAAAGATTCTAAGACTATTATTGCAGGCGGTGAAGAATATACAGCTGATAACATTATAATTGCAACTGGTTCGGAATCAAAATTACCTCCAATCGAAGGCATTGATGAAAAAGGAGTTGTTACGTCAACAGAACTTCTTAATTTGGAAAAGCTTCCAAAACATTTATGCATAATTGGAGCAGGAGTAATAGGGATGGAGTTCGCTTCAGTGTTTAAAACGTTTGGAAGCGATGTTACTGTCATTGAGTTTCTAAAAGAATGTCTCCCCGCCATTGACTCTGATATAGCAAAACGCATGCGCAAAGTTATGGAGCGCCGCGGAATTAACTTTAATATGCAGTCTGCTGTAAAAAGCATACATAAAAATAACAATAAGTTAATAGTATGCTTTGACAAGAAAAACAAACCTCAAGAAGTTGAAGCCGATATTGTACTTGTTGCGACAGGCCGTAAACCAAACATAGAAGGACTTGGGCTTGAAAATACAGATATCAACTATGATAACAAGGGAATCAAAGTTGATGACAATATGCAAACCAACATATGTGGAATATATGCTATTGGTGATGTTAACGGACGTGCAATGCTTGCACATGCTGCCACTGCTCAAGGCATGAGGGCAGTAAATCATATTTGCGGAAAGAAAGATGCAATACGCATGGAAATTATGCCCGCAGCTGTGTTCACTAATCCTGAAGTTGCAGGAGTTGGTTTAACTTCTGACCAATGTGACTCAATGGGTATTGAATATAATACCCGTAAAGGATTTTATCGTTCTAATGGTAAAGCCCTGGCTATGGATGAAAGCGAAGGCATGGTAAAGTTGATAACAGATAAAGATAATAAGATTATCGGATGCCATGCATATGGGGCTCATGCTGCTGATTTGATTCAGGAAGCAACGGCTATTATGAATTTCAACGGAACAATAGAAAACTTAGTGGATATAATTCATACTCATCCAACGCTTGAAGAAATTCTTCATGATGCAGCATTATAGCTTCTGACTATAAACAGATTACTACCAAACGACAAAGAGGATGTCTTTCTTTTTTAAGACACCCTCTTTGTTATAATGTATTTATCTTATCATGATTTTACTTTATACATGCTAATTGCAATGTTTGCATGACACATAATAATCACTATTTCACAAATAGTTTATCTGCAGATGAAGCCTGAGAGGGTACACCAACACGTCCACCAATATGGCAACTTCGCATCTCAACGTTCAACGTATTGTCAAAACTTACAGCATTATCCACCTCTTGAATTTCAACATTGCTAAAAATAACATCTGATATCGGTTTCTGAGACGTACCCTGTAATACTAGTCCAGCCTTTCTTACTTTACGGCAAAAAAGACTGTCAACATAAATATTCTTTACATCTGTATAATGAATATTATTAAGTCCTTCGCCAGCATACATACTTGTAACATAGAACAAGTCTTCTACTTCATCAAACCTACAATTCTTCACATATAGATTTTTGATAAATCCACCACGATCAGGATTGGTCTTAATATATATTCCACGTTTACAATAACCACCATATGTGCAATTCTCGACAAAAATATTTTGAACTCCTGAAGACATTTCGCTGCCAAGCACTACAGCATGCAAACCTTTAAAACGGCAATTACGTATAATAATGTTTTCAGAAGGCATAGTTGATGCCCATCCGTCATTATCTCGTCCACTTTTTATTGCAATATTGTCATCACCATTATTAAACTCAATATTCTCTATCAAAATATTTCGTGAACACTCAGGATCGATACCATCATTATTCACAAGTTTTGCATCGTAACGAAGGGAACGGCATATGACATTCTCGCTCTTAAGTAAATGAATACACCAAAAAGGCGAATTAGTTATAAACACATCAGATAAGGTTATATTTTTACAATTGTAGAATTGTATAAGCTGTGGTCTTAACCAAAAACCGTTACCAAAACGACGCAATTCAATGGGAATCTCTTCATGATTCATTTTACGGCTGAGAGCCTGCCCTTCCTTCTGCTTTGACTTCCATGTTGCAAACGTTGAAGAGGCATTGCCATCTATTTTTCCTTTGCCAATTATTGATATATCATGAAGATTATATCCATAAATAAAGGGACTGTAATTATATAAGAATGTACCTTCCCAACTTGTTTTAACGAGAGGAAGATAATATTTAGGATTAGAATCAAATTTTATAATAGCCCCATCCATAAGTTCAAGACACACATTGCTCACAAAATGTATGGGTCCTTTAAGCAGGAACGTTCCAGACGGCACTATAATATGAGCCCCACCCTGCTTCGCTGCACTTTGCATTGCTTTGTCAAAAGCCGGCTTATCATTTTTAACCCCATCTCCAATGGCCCCAAAATCTGTGATACTAATTATATAGTCTGAAATTTTTGCTCCTGTAATAATTGATAACAACGAATCACGTTTGTTAATCCGCTCTGATTCTATACTACGAAAAGTGTCAGCAGATATTTTTTGAAAGCCCAAAAGCACAAATAAGAATGCATACAAAATTATCCTCATAATAAAAGCATATAGTAAAAAATAGATTAGTTCAAAAAATACGACAACCGGATAGCTTCTTTTATATGCTATCCGGTTGTTATCTATTTGATATAATTATTTTCAGGCATTAGCATACCTTCTCCAAACGTTTCATAATAGAGAAGATAAACACTGCAGATATTAAACAGAGTACAACAAGAATACCCCACAAGATCCACAATGGCAGACCGCCCCATAGCATACCGATAATAGAAACTAAATAGTTACCAATGGCAGTTGCTGCAAACCATCCACCCATCATAAGTCCCTTATACTTTGGAGGAGCAACCTTTGATACAAAAGAGATACCCATCGGAGAAAGGAACAACTCGGCAAATGTAAGAACAAGATATGTGCCGATTAGGAGGTTGGGAGTTACACGATAATCACCCGTAGTTGATGCAAGTGCATCTGGAACAGGAAGTCCAAATGAACCAAGAACCATGATCATGAAACCAACAGCAGCGATAAACATACCTATACCTATTTTACGTGGTGCAGAAGGTTCCTTGCCTTTATTAGCCAAATAGCTGAACACAGCCATAGAAACGGGAGTAAGTGCAACGACGAAGAACGGATTAAACTGCTGGAACTTCTGAGGGAGGATACTGATAGACTCATCCATTGCATTGTAATTAAAGTACAACACAATAAGTGAAACTATAGTAACAATTGTAGAAATGATTTTACCTTTTGATTCTTTTGACTGGAATATAGCAAATACTCCGTAAACAGCGATTGCAATGAGTACCAGATTCCATACGTCAAAGCCAATACGTGTAAGTCCTGTGGCCGTTGCAGCCGTATAGTCACGCGCAAAGAAGGTAAGTGTAAGACCATTCTGATGGAATGCCATCCAGAAGAAAATTACAACAGCAAACACTAAGCAAAGAGCTACTACACGTGACTTTGTCTCTGCAGGAGTAAGTTCTTGAACATGAACTGAAGATTCGCCGTTATTTTCTGCTTCCTGCTTAACATTCACATCTGCATGCTTAAATGTCTTACGGCCTAAAACATAAATAAGCATAGAAATAATCAATGATACACATGCTACAGCAAATCCCATGTGATATGACTGTGAAAGCACGTTGATGTAGTCGTTTGCAAAATTTGTAAGAGAAGAAGCGTCAGTTGCAACATTCTGAGAAGATGCCAAAGATATAAACTTCGTCAAAGCCTCTCCTGAAAGAGTACCATCAAGATACTGGTGTGCAAGGGCAGGAATATCACCATTATAAACATAATTATGGGTTTTCATATACCAGTCTGTGATCTTCTCAGCCGCTGTAGGTGCAAAAAGTGCACCAATATTAATTGCCATATAGAATATTGAGAAGGCTGTATCACGTTTTGCAGAATATTTTGGATCATCATAAAGATTACCAACCATTACCTGCAAATTGCCTTTAAAAAGACCGGTACCTAGGGCTATCAGGAATAAAGATCCTACCATGGCAGCAATTCCTACAGCATTATTGCCAGTAGGTATCGCCAGACATATATAGCCGATAAACATAACTACGATTCCGGATGTCACCATCTTACCGAAACCAAATTTATCAGCCAATATACCGCCTACAACCGGGAGGAAATAGACCAATGCCAAGAATCCGGCAAAGATATTGGATGTAACTGTGGCTGTGAAGCCAAACTTAGCCTGCAAGAATAATGTGAAAATTGCAAGCATTGTGTAATAACCGAAGCGTTCGCCCGTATTTGCAAGCGCTAACGCATAAAGCCCTTTAGGCTGTCCTTCAAACATATAATATCTACTTTTTAAATTATTAATATTTATTTCATTTCATAGTATTTTTACAAACATACAAGACAATAAACACAGAAAGTATTTTTATCTTATATTTTCATTATGCAAATATACACAATCCACACTATAAATGAAAATTATTGGTAAATATTTTTATATGAAAAACTATTTCTTTCATAAAGGAATAGGATCATTATGCAAGTTTAATACATATATTTTAACACAAAACGGATTTTATGTCTTCCATAATCTAAATATTCACACCTTATAAGTATCTTTATGTTTTCTCTATAATAAAGAAAATGTCTATATAAATTCTACCAAAAATCAATTGATAGAGAAAAGAAAACCTAACTTGGCCATCAAAAAAGACAGCAAAGTTAGGCAACTAAACAAAAGAGGGCGTGTCAAAATGTATGTTAATGTACATTTTGATGCACTATTTTCATTTTATTGAAACAGGCCCGTACTTTCGTCGCTTTCCTCTGTTCCAGAACCTGTCGACAAGGAAAGCACGGCAGCCTTTAAAGAGAAGCAAAAGCAGATAAAGGAGTTGGACAAACAGAAGGATAAGCTTAAAGAATATAACAGGAAGCTTGCAACCTTAGATAACCGCAACTCTTATTCCAATACAGACAAGGACGCCACCTTTATGCACATGAAAGAAAATGCGATGAGAAACGGGCATACCAAACCCGGATATAAATCAGCAGGCTTCCACAGAAAACCAGTTCATCACGGACTTCGCTTTTTATCCAAATCCCGCAGACACGTTGACCATGCCTTCCAGGCATCCTTTAAGGAAAAATACGGTCATTTTACCTCCGCGGTTATAGCTGATTCAGGTTATTATAATAAAGAAAAGGACTTCTACGTCTGTCCCATGGGCAGCATATGGAACGGACAGGAATAAAGCATGGAAAAACCTACAGCGGATATATTACGGAGTCCGCCCGTTACCGGGCAGGGAACTGTTCTGGAGATCCTTTACGTGGGCAATGCTTTAAGGCTAAGGGAAATCGTGTTATAGAAATAAGCCACAGACTGAATGCCTATAAGAAGAAAGCCGTAGGCTCATTGACTTCAGAAGAAGGAATCAGGCATAGGGGCAGACGATGTATTGAACCGGAGGCTGTCTTCGGACAAATCAAAAAATAATATGGCATACCATCGTTTCCGTCATTTTGGAAAGGACAAGATTGCTATGGACTTTTCTTTCTTCGCAATCGCATTTAATATCAAAAAGCTATGCAAAAGGCTTCAGAATAGAGACTATAACAACTTACAGGCACTAATAAAACGCTTCTTAGAATGGAATTTACGGTTCAAAACAGATTCTGTTGTCTTTTGCTATAAACAAATGAAGATCGCTATATAGCCACTTCATAAGAAAGTTCTGCTATATAGCGATCTTCTATTAAAAAGGAGTATTTTGACACATCCCCTTTGTTTTATGTCTTAAGAATCTTTACGCCACCATATTCGTATTACCTTTCTATAAATTGCGATGAAATTCATTATAGAAATAAATGTAAATAAAATAAATCCTAATATCACAGAAGGTAATATATTTCCTTCATCGATTTGCGGAAATAATATCCCAATTACTCCCATATAATAATTGCGGATAAATGAAATAATTAACAGTGCAACAATTAGCACTATTGCATTTAAGCCTAAGGTAAGTAATTCATAAGGCATCGCAACACGTATGGGACTATATCCAATGAGTAATAAATTTTCTAGTTTAGAGGTATTTTTCTGTACTAACAAATAAATACTTAACATCAGAATATAGAAACTCAATATGCTTATCACAACACCAACAGCCATTACGATCATTACAATCATTCTTAGAAAATATGTCGTTTTTTCACTTTGAAGTTTATCGCTGTCAACTTCATATCCTTTATCATCAAGATATTTAGTTATATTTTCATCTGCAGGATTAGATACTTCAATGATCAAGCGGGTTGGATTTGACTTTTCCGCAGGAGAATAATACTTATTACTCCAATCCATAAACTTTTGTGGAACCAGTATCGTGTTTAGTCGATTTGAAAAACCTATTACCTTACCTTTATATTCATCTTGGTGGCCATTTCCATGAATGAAGATACGGAAATCAATCATTCCAATAAGCCCATCACTTATTTTAGGAAGTGAACGCGATTGGGCAAATCCGAAATTGTACATATTGATATATGTACGAGGAAGAATAATTGGCACTTCCCTACTACCTTCATCATATTTCCAATCTTTTAATGACACATCAACAAACTCATCTGGTACACTTTCAAAAAATAATTCTGAACTGAGTATAGATTGTCCATTGATGCCCATGTGTGCATCAACCTTATATTCTGTAGATGTAAAATTACCTGTTTTTTTTATGAATTTTTGTGAGGATATGTCATCAATCTCAGCATTATTAAAAGAATTATCTCTTCCTGAAATAGTACTTGCGGTCCCTATTCTTTTACTTACAATCAGATAATCTGCTTTCATAAAGCTATCTTGTGATGTGAATACAGGTAAAACATCACAATAAAACTGATAACCTAAAAGAACTATAAGCATTCCAAATAAATTTGCGAAAGCAAATCCTGTAAATTGAGGCACACTTATATGTTGTCGCAATAATTTCCAAACCAAATTCATAACTTAAAAACTTTATTGTAATTTAAATTCATATGTTTGCCAATGCTTGTAACTATAACCCCTGCTCCTTGAGCTTTTGCTTCAGTCATCATAATGTCGCCCATAATTTTTGAATTATTATCATCTAGATGACTTATTGGTTCATCTACTAGTATAAAATCAAAAGGCTGAACTAGAGCTCTTATCATAGCTACGCGTTGTTGCTGTCCAAACGACATATGACATATCTTCGAATTTACTTTATCTCCTATACCTAGAATTTCGAACCACTCAAGTATTTGTTGCTTATTTTTGAAATTTGTAAGTTTATTCTTTATCTCTACATTCTCAAACGCAGTTAATTCAGGAAATAAACGAAGTTCTTGAAAAAGATAACTAATATGAAGTTTGCGTATGTCTATCCATTCAGATATTTTCATCTCTCTAACAGACTTATTATCGAACTTGATGTTACCGCTGTAATCCCGTCTGTATCCTAGAATATAACTACAAAATGTACTTTTACCTTTTCCACTATCAGCCTCAATAAGATAAAGCTGTTCCTTATTAAATGCAACATCACTATTCCATACATCAGAATTAAGGGTGTTGCTATGTGAAAACACATCAGGTATAACCGAATTAAATATTATTTCTTTCATGTTTTTTACATACTGAATATAACCGTTCTTATATTTCCTAGTAATGGCTTTATTGATGTCATAACAGAAGCTTTATCCGTACCATCCCCCAATATCGTTTCTAAATTCAGTATTAAACACAAACGCTTTCCTCTTATTTTATTTTGTACATATTCAGGAATGGCATTTTGTGATTTTGATATTGATTCAAGCGCATATTTAGGACTTCCACCTGAATAAAATTGCATATCATCTGAAACACCAAAATAATAATTGAAAGTTCCATTTGTATAATAATATGAGTTTTTATTCCAATCAATAATTTTACACCCAGCCAAACATGACTCTCTCCAATATCCTATATCTTTAAGAAATGCATTATTAGAAAGTTGGGCACTCATCTGGGGTATATTTCCTCCTTCATTAAAAGAATGTATAATAATAGACATATCGCCATTGATACTTTTTATTATATTATCCATATCAATAGCAGTATTCATTCCTGCTAATAACGCTTGAATAGAATTATTAGAATGAAGCAATTTAAGAAATTCTTTTCCATCAACATTCAAGAATATACCTAAAGAGGCATTAATAGGCATACTTGCAGAATAGGTGCCTCGAATTGGCCTAAATGTCTTTTTATTTTCTTTTATAGCATTATTTATATGTTCATTCAAGGAATACGTTTCACCTTTTATGTTTACGCATCCATCTTCACCTTTAACAAATTCAGCTGCAATCATTATTTGTGATGCATCAGCGTCTTTTGGTGCCCCAATAGTGAAAGGGGCGACAAACTTTTCTGGCAATGCGGCAGCTTGAGCTACCATGGATACGGAACTTTCTAGACTGTCTAGTTTTTGAAACATTGGTGAGCCTTTTATACTCTTGCTGTCATCCTGTTCTAAAAATTTTATCATTTGTCGCTGCATATCTGCCTGTTGAATAGGCAAAATGGGGCCCATTACCAATAGCGCATCTGATGAAAACCCTAAAATCCATGTATCTTTTACAGATGTAAATTTAAAACCTTTACGTGTTGTTAATTTCTTACAATATCCAGCTTTTTCTAATTTTTTAATCCAATTACTTATATTATCTTCGTTATCAACCTTAGCTACAAGCCCTAAATTACCATCAACAGTTTCAAATACATATGCTTTAGTAGAGAAATCCAAACCGCTAGCATCTGCATCTTTAAGTTTCAGTACATCTTTAAGGTAATCTAATTGCTTATCATCTGATGTATTATATAGTTCTTGTAAGTCTACTGAAATAACCGCGGTACTATTTTTAGGTATGACATTTAGATAATCATCAGATGAACACGATGATAAGATAAGCATGCAAAATAGTAATTCACCCCAAAATATCAATGGATTTATTATATTTTTTTTCATCTTTATAAAGATTACTAACACCTTTAATTTTTATGTTATTTCCTTAAAACTAATTGAGTCATTAATGTTGCCGATAAAGCTGCTGTTTCTGTACGCAAGCGGCTTTTACCTAATGAGATTGACTCATAACCATTTTTAATTGCAAGTTTAACCTCGTCTATTGAGAAATCTCCTTCTGGACCGATCAATACAGTGATGCTTGTTGCTTCATTTGTATGAATTAAAGGAGATATCTCTGAGAAAAAATCTTTTTTATCTATTTCTTCATAGCAATGAGCAATATATTTTTTCCCGTCACGAGGCGTTGATACAAATTCTTTGAAAGAAGTCATTGCATTAAGCTTCGGTTTCCAAGGCTTTCTACTTTGCTTAACGGCAGCAACTACTATTTTATCTAGCCTGACAGTACGCATAACTTTTCGTTCTGAGTACTTACAATTCAAGAATGTTATCTCATCAATGCCAACTTCAGTTGCCTTTTCGCAGAACCATTCTACCCTATCCATCATTTTTGTTGGTGCCATTGCGATATTTATATGTCCTCTCCAAGTTTTTTCTTGTGGCAGACATTCTTTAATTTCATACATACATCGTTTTGTTGCTGCAATAGTAACAACAGCCCGATAGAATGTTCCTTCACCATCCATCAGAAACATTTCATCGCCACTTTTAAGACGCAGAACACGTAATGCATGCAAAGCTTCGTCCATTGGAAGTTCTGTTAAATTGGCAGCTTCTGGAACATAAAAAAATCTAACTTCTTTCATCTATTTCACTTAAATTATTGGCCTTATTACTATTTTTTTCACGTCTTTTCTTTTCGTCCCGTAAATGCGAGGCCAGTTCGTAATTTTCTTCTTGAATTGCTTTTTCTAATGCAGCTTGCAGCATTTTATCGCTAATAGTATTTACAGGTAAGGATACTCCTCTTGAGTTCTCACTATACGCAACAGATTGACGTGCCAAGAGCACCGAGTCGATGTATATAGGTATTTTGGCTACATATGAAAGTAATACCGCATCCGATGCTCTGATAATCTCAGCCTTTTTATTTTTTTTGTCATAAAGAGTAGTCCTATATTGCCCTTCGACTAAATCATCAATTAGAAGTTCATATCCTGAATCAGGATTAATCCCTTGCATTCTGCATAAGACTTCAGGTAACATTATATTTACAATAGGAATATCCTTTGTCCGCAATTCTAATTGTACAGCCATTGCTTTATCGCAAACTATTGATATTTGTCGCATATTATTTTCATCTGTCAAAATCAATAGTCCCATGTCTTCAGTCCCTACAATTTCAGAAACTCCTTTGAAAATTAATCTTTCTTTTGTTGCCATAAAATGATAAAGAAAAATTATATTTAAGATTTTTTTGTTTCAGATTTAAAAAATAGAACAAATAGCACAGCAACCAATAATGCGTATCCAGCAAAAATAAGCCATGTAGACCGCCAGTCACCAAGCAAATACATCCCTTCCCATTTGCAGAAATGATCAACAACAGCCCCCGCGGCTAAAGTTCCAACAGATGCACCTATTCCATTTGTCATTAACATAAAGAGACCTTGTGCTGATGCTTGAATAGAAGGATCTGTCTCTTTTTCAACAAACAATGCACCGGATACATTAAAGAAATCAAATGCCACTCCATATACCAGCATAGAAAGAATAAACATCCATAAACCATCTCCTGGGTTTCCTAAACCAAAAAGTCCAAATCGTAATACCCAAGCTATCATTGCCATAAGCATGACAATTTTAATACCAAAACGTTTTAAGAAAAATGGTATTAACAATATACAAAATGCTTCTGACATTTGAGATAAAGAAGTTAATAAGGTCGCATTATTTGCCCCAAATGTATGTGAGTATTCTGCGTTACCGCTAAAACTTGTTATGAATGGCGTTGCATATCCATTCGTTACTTGTAATGACATACCGAGCAGCATTGAAAAAATAAAAAATAATGCCATACGTTTTTGTCCAAATAACCTGAACGCGTTTAGTCCAAGTGATTCATATAATGACATGCTTTTACCTTTTTCTGCTATGGCGCATTGTGGTAATGTAATGGCATACAGTGCAAGTACTAATCCTAAAACGCCAGAAACAAAAAACTGCATAAAGCTATATTGGAATCTGCTCTCAGAAGTTACACTAAAGAAAAATCCATCTTCTGCAGTGTAGGCTGCACAGTTAACGAACCACATTGCTGCAATAAATCCAACAGTGCCTAAAACTCGTATTGGAGGAAAATCTTTAATCGTATCATATCCATTTCTTTTCAATGTAGCAAATGCCACTGTGTTCGATAATGCAAGTGTAGGCATATAAAATGCAACACTTAATGTATATAATGCGATAAAAATGCCTTTTTCTTGTATTTGATTTCCAAGACCGGTATTGTATCCTATCCACCAACATCCAAGCATAAATATAGCTGCAAGAAAATGGCATATACCCAATAATCTCTGTGGCTGGATCAGTTTATCCGCAATTATACCAATTATTGTTGGCATAAAAATAGATACAATTCCCTGAATTGAATAGAACCATGGTATTAAATCTCCAAGCCCCGCAGAGCCTAAATAATTACTCATACAAGTAAGATATGCTCCCCAAACTGCAAATTCAAGGAAGTTCATTATTGCTAAACGAGTTTTTAAATTCATATATTTAAGATTTAAAATACCATAAATTAATCTTTGCGGAAATAAGGATAACTTAACTTATGTATGATATCTTTAAACCGCTCAATAATGCAAAGATAGCGTAAAAAAAAGTATAATCAAAATAAATAACAAATTTTATATGATTGACTATATTACGCTGATATATTTATTTTTTTCCGTGAAGATTCTGTAGGATGCTGTTCATTTCTTCAAACTGTCGTCCCAGATTTAATTTTAAATATATGTTATAAAGAGATGGAGCCCATTTGTCTTTTTCGTTAGGACACATCTCTCTATATCTTTCCATGTATGGTAATGATTTCTTATAATAATCTATAATCTGTGTTCTATTTTTACGCTTTGAGATTGTTGTTTTTTCTAAATCAATTGCCAGATTCAGATATGATACACCTGCATTATAATAAACATCGGGAAATGTGTTATTTTTCTTTAGAATAGTGTCGCAAACAGTAATACACTCTTGATAACTGCCCATGTTTAATAGTATATTACTTTTTGCAAATAAAAACAACACATTTTCTTTATCACTAATCAATGCTGTATCTACAATAGCCATAGCCTTGTCTAGTTGGTTCTTGCCATTGTAATAATCCATCAACCTTAAAAAAAAGAATTTAGATTTTTTATTTTCTTTAAATCCAAGATTTAATGTTTCGATATACTTTGCAGTATCTCCTTTGATCAAATATATATACGAGAGATATTGTAAAGCTCTTCTGCGATAATTTTTGTTCGACAAAGCAAGCTCACAATATTTCAGAGCGCTATCAGGTCTATTTAATTTATATCCTGAAACTACAGTCCAAAATGCGGCAGATGATGCCAATTGATCATCATTAATGTATTTATTGGTTTCAAATAAAGGCTGTTGTGCACAATCAAGGTATGAATCCATCAATTTATAAGCAGACTCATAATTCTTCTTGTTTATAAAGAATAATCCACCATTATATAAATTACGTCTGTATTTATCAAGATACTCAGCATTTTTCTTACGATACTTCGGTTTAATTCTTCCTTTCTTATCAGGCTGTGCATCTATACTATCTAGACTTTCATACGCTATAAACATTTTATGTGCTGTATTAAAGAAAGCAACTGTATCATAGCCTTCTTTTAAATATAATTTTTCGTTTGCTACTTCATACTGAGCGCTTACAGCATTGGCAAGCGTTTCGTAAATTTTTATATTTTGTCTATTCGCAGAATCTTTAAGCAAATTGCGCATTGATGTTTCAGCCTGCTCAAGATTACTTCGGTTTTTTATATCAGAACGTGCCTGACTAATTTCCTTTTTTTGAGCAGAAGTCGTAATAGAAAGTATTATTGTAACAAATAGAAAAAAATGACGCATTTATATATCTTTTAAAGATGGAGACCGATATTGTGGCCAACACCGGTCTCCATTAATTAATAATTTGTATGTATTTATTTTGTCAAAGCTTCCATTTCCTTTGTTTTAGGATCATCGGCGCCATAAATTCTGTAACAGCATGTATATAATGAATATGCCCATACAGTTTTATACTGCATTTCTTTATCAAGATTCTTAGCTTTCTCTAAAAATTCAATAGCCTTTTTATAAACATCAATTATTGCATTTTCTGCTTCCGGAGAAAGTTTCTTTCCATTGGCGGTTGCACGCTCTGCAGCTTCTTGTGCTTTGTACATATAACTATTGCCTATTGATGCTAATACCGCGACATTCTCAGGCTGTTTTGAAGCTGCTTTTGACAAATCTGCAATTGCCTCGTCCCATTTGTGCTCATTCATATTAGCCTGACCACTCATTGCCAATGCAGTGAAGTTGTTCGGATCTTTAGCAAGTTTTACTTTAACAAATTCTGAAAGACCAGCCTTGTCATTAAGAGATATGAGCATTGAGCATATTGTACTGAATACCATATCATTATTTTCGTCATTTGCATAAATACTCTTAAGTTTATTTACATAATTAAGAGTATCTTCATGTGACTTCAGTTGGTTTTGCATAACTGCCAGTTTAAGCTGTAATGCATCATCTGCCATTGCAGTATCTTTGATTGCGATATCTGCATATTTTTCAGCTTTGTCATATTCCTTTGCAAAATAAGCAAAGCGCGCAGCATAATATGCCATCTGGGTTAGACTTGCGTCTGTGCTCTTATCCTGCTCTTTAAACAAAGGATAATCGTTACTATCTACATAAGTTGCAAGATTCTTGTATGCAAGTGCTTCATCTTTATTCTGATAATAAATACCTGCGTTGATGAGATGGAAACGGATTGGATAAAGTCTGTCGCCATTTGACTTATGGAACTTGGGTTTCACCTTACCCTTATCGTTAGGCTGATTATCAAATTCGTCGCAGAGTACACCATTTTCTAAAGCCTGCATCACGGCATTGTAAAGTCCAATGGTATCATAAGGCTCAACTTTTGTGTTTAGCTGTGCTGCCATCTGATTACTGGTAATTGTAGCCTGCTCATTGACAACTTTCTCATAGGCTAAATCAACAAGTTTGTTGTAGCATTTAGCTTTTTGCTCAGCTGACATATTGCTGAGGTTACTTTTCAGAAGATTATAAGCTTCATTATAATCTTTAATTTTCGAAATTTGTTTATACACATCCTGTGCAAAGGCCGACATACTTAGTATAGAAGCTACGGCCAAGGTCATAAACTTTTTCATAATAGATTTATTAAAAAATAATTGTTATTGTTCATCGAATTTATCCTCATCTGATATATCAGGAAGAGTATCATCGTCAGAGTCTGTATCTGTTGGTATAGCTTGAGTATCATTTTTGAATGCCTCACTTGTTTGTGCCCATTCTTTTCTACTTTCAGCTTCAACTAACGCCTCTAGATCCGAACTCATTACTTTACATACACTTGATATTACATCATTTTTCTTTGTCAAGTTTATAAGTCTGACACCCTGTGTCGCTCTACCCATTACACGACATTCTGACACTTTAAGACGAATCAAAATACCACTTTTGTTTATTATCATGAGGTCATTCTCGTCCGTAACAACCTTTATTGCAACCAAACGGCCTGTTTTTTCTGTGATATTTAGCGTTTTTACGCCTTTTCCGCCACGATTTGTAACACGATAGTCTTCTACCTGACTTCGTTTTCCATATCCATTTTCACTGACAACCATTATAGTTTCTTCTTCCGGCTTATTGACGACAACCATTCCTACAACCTCATCGTCTCCTTCATCAAGACGCATTCCCCTGACACCGGTTGAAACGCGTCCCATCGCACGTACAGTATTTTCGTTGAATCTTACAGCACGGCCATTTCTATCTGCAAGCAGCAGTTCGTTATGCCCATTAGTAAGTCTTACGCCAACGACCTCATCTCCTTCAAGTACGTTTATGGCAATCACACCATTTGCTCTTGGTCGACTATATGCTTCAAGGCTTGTTTTCTTTATTAATCCTTTTTTGGTAGCAAATACTACATAATGACTATTTATGAAATCAGGGTCATCCAATCCGCGTAAACGAAGGAACGCATTAATACTATCATCGCTTTCTATGTTCAACAGATTTTGTATTGCGCGACCTTTTGAATTCTTTGCCCCTTCAGGTATCTCATAGCATTTAAGCCAATAGCAACGTCCTTTCTTTGTGAAGAACATCATTGTATTATGCATCGTTGCAGGATAAATGTATTCAGTAAAGTCCTGTTCACGACTATTTGCACCTTTGCTGCCAACTCCACCTCTGGCTTGCTCACGGAATTCTGATAGCGGAGTGCGTTTGATATATCCCAAATGACTTATTGTTATCACAACAGGATCGTTTGGATAAAAATCTTCAGGGTTGAATTCTTCGCTAGAATATTTTATTTCAGTGCGACGTGGATCACCATATTTTTCCTTTACCTCTAAAAGTTCGTCTTTCATAACCTTCTTACAAAGCTCAGGGTCGTCAAGTATTGACTGTAAATATGTGATTAGCTTTTCAAGCTCTTCGTATTCAGCATGCAGTTGATCCATTCTAAGTCCAGTCAACTGACTAAGACGCATATCTACAATAGCTTTTGATTGTAATTCATCAAGTTCAAAACGTTTTTCCAAATTACACTGAGCGTCAGATGGAGTCTTCGAGCCTCGGATAATATGGACAACCTCGTCAATGTTGTCACAAGCAATTATTAAGCCTTCAAGTATATGTGCTCTTTCTTGAGCCTTACGCAAGTCAAATTTTGTTCTGCGTATTGTTACATCATGGCGATGCTCAACAAAATAATGCACACAATCTTTCAATGTTAACAAACGCGGACGTCCTTTAACCAATGCGATGCAATTAACTGAGAATGAGCTTTGTAATGCAGTCATCTTAAATAATTTATTTAGGATGACATTCGCATTGGCATCTTTTTTCACATCAATCACAATACGCATGCCCTGACGGCCGGATTCATCGTTTGCATTACTTATTCCATCAAGTTTTCCTTCTTTTACTAAATCAGCGATATATTCAATCAATTGAGCCTTATTTACGCCATAAGGTATCTCAGTAATGACAATCTTATCATGTGATTCTGTGCTTTCAATTTCTGCCTTTGCACGCATCACTATACGTCCACGACCAGTTTCGTATGCATCTTTTACTCCTTGAATGCCGTATATATAAGCACCTGTCGGAAAATCTGGAGCTTTTATATATTGCATAAGGCCTTCTGTATCAATATCTGGATTATCAATATATGCACAACATCCGTCAATAACTTCTCCTAAATTATGTGTTGGAATATTTGTTGCCATACCAACGGCAATACCATTACCTCCATTAACTAAAAGATTTGGTATCTTGGTCGGCATTACAGAGGGCTCCTGAAGTGAGTCGTCAAAGTTATTCATCATGTCGACAGTCTCTTTTTCTAGGTCGTCCATGATGTGTTCACCCATCTTTGACAATCTGCACTCTGTATAACGCATTGCGGCGGCAGAATCACCATCGACACTACCAAAGTTTCCTTGACCATCAACAAGAGTATAGCGCATATTCCAATCTTGCGCCATTCTTACCAATGCTCCATATACAGAGCTGTCTCCATGAGGATGATATTTACCAAGGACTTCACCTACTACGCGGGCGCATTTCTTATACGGCTTATCACTCGTGTTGCCAATTCCCATCATACCGTACAATATTCTTCTATGTACAGGTTTAAATCCATCACGAACATCGGGTAAAGCACGGGCAACAATAACAGACATAGAATAGTCAATATAAGAGGATTTCATTTCCTCCTCTATATTAATCTTTATGATTCTGTCTTGATCAAATGTGTTATTATCCATTAATTTTAATTGTATTAATTTTCTATAAAATGCCGTTTGAGGCCATTTGCTTTCGTTTTAAGACGTTTTACATCTTTTTGGGCCTGCTAAATTAACACTTTTTTTCGACCTACAAAAAACATTTAGGGCAAAACATATAATTTTAAACTTTATTATAGACAAGAAAACTCTAAATCTTTATTTTATTGCTTCTCCATTACAAAATGGTAATAAAAGCATTTTGCCAATTACGTGATAAAATACTAAAATAATATGACATATAAATTATAAATATATGATCACTGAAATTTAGATGTAAGTCTAAAGATTTCGAATGACATCATGTACTTATGATTTAATGATACAAAAAGGCGGAAATATGATAACATTTCCGCCTTTTTGTAATAATATAGGAATTGCCTAATTAATTCAAGTTTAACGATTTTTTTATTTCTGCAATTTTATTGTTTGCTTCGCTTGTGCAACGGTCATAGCACCCATTGCATTTCATTGTGCCTTTAACTTCAATATAGAATTTGATTTTAGGCTCTGTTCCTGACGGACGAACGCTTATTTTTGTTCCATCTTCACAGAACCATTGCAGAACATTGCTTGTTTCTGGCATTTCTAATTTAGAAACATTTCCGTTTGCATCACGTTGCTCCAATGTTTGATAATCTTTCCATGTAACGACCTTGCTTCCGCCAAGTTCTTTTGGGGGATTGTTTCTGAAGTCTGTCATCATCTGCTTTATCTCATCTGCTCCGCTCTTTCCTGGTTTGACAACATTTATTGTGAATTCTTTAGAGAATCCATACTCAAGATAAATGTCCATCACAACATCATAGAGTGTTTTACCTTGGTCTTTTGCCCATGCGCAGATTTCTGCTAATAGAGAACATGCAGAAACAGCATCTTTGTCACGTACAAAGTCTTCTGCCAAGAATCCGTAGCTCTCTTCACCTCCACCTATATATTGTTGTTTGCCTTCTGACAAGGCAATTTCACGGGCAATCCACTTAAAGCCTGTATAGCAGTCGCGCATTTCTATGTTTTGTTTTTCTGCTATTTTTCGTATAACTTCAGTGGTTACAATCGTTTTAACAATGAAATCCGTCGGTTTCATCAAACCTTTAGCCTGACGGTTTTTGATTATATAATACAAGAAGAGTAAACAGGTCTGGTTGCCGTTTATAAGTATCCATTCCCCTTTGTCGTTCTTGCATGCCATTCCAACACGGTCTGCATCAGGATCGCTTGCCATTACAATATCAGCATCAAGTTCTTTGGCGTCACGCAATGCCAATGTTAAGGCTTCACCATTTTCAGGGTTAGGACTTACCACTGTTGGGAAATCGCCACTTTTAACCATTTGCTCTTTTACACAATGAACGTTTTCAAATCCCCATAATTTCAAAGAACGCGGTATTAGCGTCATGCCTGTTCCATGTAGTGGCGTATATACGATTTTAAGATCCTTCTGACGGCTAATTACTTCTGGGTCGATAGAAATCCCGTGTATGAGATCAAGATATACTTTATCTATTTCTTCTCCTATAATTTCTATGAGTTCTTTATTTCCTTCAAACTTTATGTCTTCAACGTTAACTTTGTTAACTTCGTCTATAATGCCTTTGTCGTGAGGTGCCAGTACTTGTGCGCCATCTGTCCAATAAGCTTTATATCCATTATACTCTTTGGGGTTATGGCTAGCAGTAATGTTAACACCACTTTGGCATCCCAAGTGACGTATGGCAAAAGAACATTCTGGCGTTGGCCTCATGTCGTCAAACAGATATACTTTTATGCCGTTTGCAGAAAAGATATCAGCAACGGTTTCTGCAAAAAGTCTGCTGTTGTTACGACAGTCATGGCAAACAACAACAGAAATTTGCTCACGGTCTGCAAAATTCTTTTTTAGGTAATTAGCAAATCCTTGTGTAGCCATGCCGACGGTATAAATATTCATACGGTTGCTACCTACTCCCATTATACCTCTAAGGCCACCTGTACCGAATTCAAGGTTTTTATAAAAACTTTCTATTAAATCGGTTTTGTCTTCATTTTCCAACATGGCCTTAATCTTTTCTTGTGTTTCCTGATCAAAAAAAGGTGATAGCCATTGTTTTGCCTTATTTTCACATAATGCAATTAATTCCGTGTTTTTTTCCATATTATTAATATTAGTGTTAGTAATTTTATTGTTTACAAAGGTAATAAATTAAATTCAAAAATTACGCTCAAGAATTTTTTTTTCTTTTTTTTCATCTAAATTTAATTTATACGAAGTTTTTCTATCATTTCTTTTTGCCCTATTAAAAATAAATGAGTATTTTTGCGGAAATAATAACGAAACATAAGCATAGATGTATTTTTCTGGAATTATTATAGCAATATCATGTTTTTTGATTATTGGCATTTTTCATCCGATAGTAATAAAAACAGAATATTATACAGGTACAAAATTTTGGTGGATATTCCTGATTGTAGGAATTGTCTGCCTGTTATTGGCCCTATTAATTGCAGATTCACTTTGTTCAGCTATATTAGGCATATTCGGTGCTTCATCTTTATGGTCAATAAAAGAATTGTTTGAGCAACGTGACCGGGTTAAGAAAGGATGGTTTCCAATGAATCCTAAACGCAAAAAAGAGTATTGAATATGAAAACGACATTGTTACTTGTAGGAAAAACGGACAACAAACTATATGCCGAAGGGATTGAAGACTATGTAGCCAGAACAAATCATTATACACCTTTTTGTTTGAAAATTATTCCTGAGCTTAAAAACACCAAGAGCCTTAACGAAAAACAGCAAAAAGAAAAAGAAGGAGAACTGATTTTAAAGAATATAGACGATAAAAGTTATGTCGTCTTATTAGACGAACACGGAAAAGAGTTCAGAAGTGTAGAATTTGCGGCGTGGTTGGGAAACAAGCAACAAACTATAAGGCAGTTGACTTTTGTGATAGGTGGCCCCTATGGATTCTCTCAAGCCGTATATGATCGTGCCAATGAGAAAATGTCATTATCAAAGATGACACTTTCTCATCAGATGGTTAGATTGCTCTTTACGGAACAGGTTTATCGTGCATGCACGATAATAAAAAATGAACATTATCATCATGAGTAATTTATGATTTTATATAAAGAAAACTAATATGGAAAAGACATGGAGATGGTTCGGCAAAAAAGATAAGATTACTTTGTCGATGCTAAAACAAATTGGCGTTGAAGGAATAGTCACGGCATTACATGATGTTCCTAATGGTGAGGTATGGACTAGAGAAAAGATACGCGACCTACGTGAATATATCGAGAGTTATGGTATGCGTTGGTCTGTTGTTGAAAGCCTTCCTGTTTGCGAAAGTATTAAATATGCAGGACCAGACAGGGATGGACTCATTGAAAAATATAAAGAGAGTCTTAAAAATCTTAGTCTGGAAGGTATCCATACTATATGCTATAACTTTATGCCTGTGTTGGATTGGGCCAGGACAGATTTAGCCCATCCAAATCCGGACGGAACCAGTAATTTATTCTTCAGTCATGCTCAGTTCGCTTATTTCGACTGCTGCATACTGAAGCGTGAAAATGCAGAAGAGCAATATAGTCAAGAAGTTCTAGAGGAGGTTGAAAAGCTTAAACAAACAATGACACCTGAAGATGATCATAGGCTTGTTGAAAATATTATTGTTAAGACTCAAGGCTTTGTAAACGGAAATATTTCTGAAAATGACGAACATCCTGTAGAACTCTTCAGACAACTTTTAGATTTATATAAAGGTATAACAAAGGAACAGTTGCGAGAAAATATGAGATATTTTCTTTCTGCAATAATGCCGACATGTAATGAATACGACATGTATATGTGTGTACATCCGGATGATCCTCCATTCCCTATTCTCGGTCTCCCACGTATTGTTACATGCGATGATGACATCAGCTGGTTCTTAAAAGCCGTAGATGACCCGCATAACGGATTGACATTCTGTGCAGGTTCATTGTCTGCTGGTGCCCATAACAACGTTACTGAACTTGCACGCAAATATGTAGATCGTACATGGTTCGTGCATATGAGATCTTGTAAAGTTTTCCCTAACGGAGATTTTACAGAAGCTTCACATCTTGGCGGACGTGCCGACTTGATAGAATTAGCACGAATATTTGAAAAAACAAATCCAAACTTACCGATGCGTGTTGACCATGGACCCAATATGTTAGGCGATCTTGATAAAGGTTATAATGCAGGTTATACTTTCCTTGGACGTATGTTTGCTATGGGGCAAGTACAGGGTATTCTAGCTACAGTTGACAGAGAATTAGGAATAAATCAAAAATAAAATCACAAAATTATGAACGAACTATTTAATATTAAAGACAACGTTACTGTCATAACAGGCGGAACAGGTGTATTAGGACGTACAATTGCAAAATATCTTGCAAAAAATGGTGCAAAAGTTATCATTCTTGGTAGAAAAGAAGACGTCGGAAACGAAATCGTTGAGGATATTAAAAAAGAAGGTTATCATGCTGAATTCATGAAAACTGATGTTATGAATCAAGAATTAGTGCAAAAGAACTGTGATGATATTATTGCAAAATATGGACGTATTGATACATTACTGAATGCTGCAGGTGGAAATATGCCAGGCGCAGTAATAGCACCAGACAAAAACTTTTTTGACTTAAAAGTTGAAGAATTTCAAAAAGTTCTTAATCTGAATCTGACAGGTACAGTTATACCAACACAGATATTCCTGAAGCCTATGGTGAAACAAGGCAAGGGGTCGATTATCAATTTCTCTTCAATGGCAGCATTCCGTCCTATAACACGTGTATGCGGTTATGCAGCAGCCAAAGCTGGTATAAGTAATTTTACGGCATTCATGGCAACAGAGTGTGCTAAAAAGTTTGGTGAAGGTATTCGTGTTAATGCTATTGCTCCTGGATTTTTTATAACAGAACAAAACAGAACTTTGCTTACAAATCCTGACGGCTCTTATACTCAGAGAGGTAAAGACGTTATACATCAGACACCATTTGGCAGAATGGGTGATCCGGAAGAGCTTTGCGGAACAATACATTATCTAATGAGTGATGCAGCAAAATTTGTAACAGGTACAGTTGCTGTAGTTGATGGAGGTTTTAATACCTATGCAATGTAATCAGTACATAATATCTGCATATTACAATTACGCAAACCTTTACGTAAGTTTAATCAGGAAAAACGTAGCAAGGTATAAAATAAAATAGTAATTTTGCATCGTAAAAGAAAAACAAACTCATTAGTATAAATCATGAAAAAATTGCAAGCTTTAAACAAAAGGACTGCGCCTAAAAGCGTAATGCCTGAGAAGATCATTCAGTTTGGTGAAGGAAACTTCCTGCGTGCTTTCGTTGACTGGATTATTTACAATATGAATCAGAAAACTGATTTCAATGGTTCTGTTGTTGTTGTTCAGCCAATTGAAAAAGGTATGGTTGATTGGCTTAATGGTCAAGATTGCCTATATCATGTAAATCTTCAGGGACTTGATGAAGGTAAGCCGGTAAACAGCCTTACACGTATTGATGTTATAAGCCGTGCATTGAATCCTTATACACAAAATCAAGCTTTCATGGCTCTTGCAGATCAGCCTGAAATTCGTTTTGTAATATCAAATACGACAGAAGCAGGTATTGCATTTGATCCTAATTGCAAACTAGAGGATGCTCCTGCAAGTTCATATCCCGGAAAATTAGTACAGTTGCTTTATCGTCGCTATCAGACATTCAATGGTGATCCTACAAAGGGTCTCATTATTTTCCCATGTGAGCTGATATTCCTTAATGGTCATGTTCTCAAAGATTGCATTTATAAGTATATCGAACTTTGGAATCTTGGTGAGGACTTCAAAAAATGGTTTACAGAATGCTGCGGCGTTTATGCAACGTTAGTTGACAGAATTGTACCGGGTTTCCCGCGCAAAGAAATCAAGGATATCCAGCAGAAGATCTGTTATGAAGACAATCTCGTCGTTCAGGCAGAAATATTCCATTTATGGGTAATTGAAGCACCTAAAGAGATTGCAGAAGAATTCCCTGCAGATAAGGCTGGTCTTCATGTATTATTTGTACCTTCAGAAGAGCCATATCATGAGCGTAAGGTTACATTGCTTAATGGTCCTCATACAGTATTGAGTCCTGTTGCATTCTTGAGTGGTATTAATATTGTACGTGATGCTTGCAAAGATCCTGTTATTGGCAAGTATATACATAAAGTTCAGTTCGAGGAGCTTATGGAAACACTTAACCTTCCGAAGGACGAACTTCAGAAGTTTGCTAGTGATGTTCTGGAGCGCTTTATGAATCCGTTCGTTGATCATCAGGTAACTAGCATCATGCTTAACTCTTTCCCGAAATATCAGACACGTGACCTGCCCGGTGTTAAGACATATTTGGAGCGTAAAGGTGAGCTCCCACAAGGTCTTGTGTTCGGTCTTGCAGCCATCATAACATACTACAAGGGTGGCAAACGCGAAGATGGTACTGAGATTGTTCCTAATGACTCTCAGGAGATTATGGACTTGCTTAAGAATCTTTGGGCTACTGGCGACACTCAGAAAGTTACAGATGGTGTTCTTTCTGCGACACAGATTTGGGGTGAAGATTTGAATAACATTGCAGGTCTAAATGCATTGGTTAAGAAGGATCTCGATCTCATTCAGGAGAAAGGCATGCTTGAAGCAGTTAAGACAATTCTGTAATGTATACCAAATATTTGTCTAGTACAAATTAAATAATAAGTCAGGCTCTGCAGTAGTATTTTTACATGCAGAGCCTGTTTTTCATATATTATTTATATGGATAGTAAAATAAAATCTATATTAGAGGAGTACGCTCAACGATATGAGACATCTGATTTCTTGCATGATGATCCAAGTCGATTTATGCATCAGGTTGAAGGCAGGCAAAATAAAGAAGTTGCTGCTTTTGTTGCATCATGTTTGAGCTATGGAAGCAGAAAACAGTTTATACCCAAAATACAAGCACTACTCGATTATGCTGATAACGATATGTATAATTGGATAAAGCAAGACTATTATAAAGATAGCTTTAAAGAAGATGATAAAAGCTGCTTTTACAGATTGTATAATTTCAGCATGATGTATAAATTATTTGAATCTTTACACAATCTGCTGATAGAATATGAATCAATTGGTAATTTTGTCAAAAGGAATTCTTCTGACGGATCATCTGCAATAAAAGCAATAACAAGCTATTCTGCAAAAACCGGCATAGAGACAATTATCCCTAAAAATACTACATCCGCGTGCAAGAGAGTTTGTATGTTTCTAAGATGGATGGTCAGAGATAATTCTCCAGTAGATATAGGTTTATGGAGTGATTTTATTGACAAGCGTACCTTAATTGTACCATTGGATACACATGTTCTCCAAGAAGCGAATAAATTACATTTGATAAACAATAAAACGGCCTCAATGAGTGTGGCAATAAAGCTTACAGAGAAACTTAGGGATATTTTTCCTGACGATCCGCTTAAAGGTGACTTTGCTCTCTTTGGTTATGGGGTTAATCAGTAATCATTTTTACAAATGATAAAGTCTCTTAATAACTAGAAACAATAAGTTAATGTAGTTTTCTATGCATTAATAAATTCCATGTCTTATTTTGGGAATAAATAGGCGAATGCCTCAGCAACAAAAAGACACGTTGAAAATGATCTTGGAATTTTCAACGTGTCTTTTCTATTTCACAAAATATTCTATTATTTCTTTTTAGCAACTGGTTTGTATGCTTTATTTAAACCTGCAATAACTTCGTTTGTTATATCATAAGTTTTGTCGGCATACAGAATATTGTCACCAGCCTTACTCAAGATGAGAGAGAATTTCTTATCTTTGTTATATACAGCTAAATAGTGCTGGATACTATCGCGTAAAGCTTTATTAAATTTTTCTGTTTCAGCCTGGAACTCAGCACCTAATCTTTGCTGTAAAGCCTGTAAGTCCGCATTCTGCTTCTGCAAACCGGCTTGAACAGCTTCTGCCTGCTGCTGGGTATATTTATTGTTCTGTATATCCTGCTGGAATTTTGCGGCTGCTGCCTGAAGAGAACGTCCTTTGGCATTTACTGTATTTTGAATATTCTGGCTCTTCTTTTCAAGAATCAAAGAATATTCTTTGCAGAATTTATATTGAGACATAATTGAATCCACCTCAATATATGCAATCTTCATACCTGCATTTGCGGTGTTGGTAGAAGCCGACTTTTCTTCTACCTTTGGTGCTTGTTTGTTACATGAAGCCACAACGAGTGACATTAATGCAACAACAGCTGCTGAACGGATTAATTTTTTCATACCCATTATTGTTTTAAATTATTACACTGATTTATTCTTGTCCAATCTTTCGACATGTCTCCGGGCTTCTTTATCTTCATCCATTACGCAGTGTATTTTGTTCTTGCGCAAACCGGGATTATCACCCACGTGTGGAGACGAAAACTTCCCGTTCTTTAATAATATAAGCTTTATACAAAGCAATATTAAAGATATAGCAATTATTAACATGCCAAGAAGGAAAGTTTCTGCCATTTTTCTTATTTTTGCATGCAAAGATAATGCAATTCGGAGACAAAACAAAACAAACCCGTTTGTTTTTGCGGTTCTTATATTGCTTATTGTAAACAGAAATATTTATTTTTAATAAAATAACATAAATGTAGCAATAATAATGGAGAAAATTGAACTAAAGCCGGCAAGTGTCTTTGAGCACTTTGCACAGATCAACAAGATTCCACGTCCTTCAAAGCACGAGGAAAAAATGATTGAATACCTAAAGAATTTTGGTGAGTCAAGAAACCTTGAAACCATTGTAGACGAAACTGGAAATGTTGTAATAAGAAAGAAGGCTTCAAAGGGATACGAGAATAAAAAGACTCTTATCCTTCAGAGCCACATGGACATGGTTTGCGAGAAACTTGTTGATAAAGAAATCAACTTTGAGGAAGATCCTATTGAAACTTATGTTGATGGCGAATGGCTGAAGGCTAAAGGTACGACGTTAGGTGCAGACGATGGTATTGGCTGTGCTATGCAACTTGCCGTGCTTGATGACAACTCTTTGGAACATGGTCCTATTGAATGTGTATTTACAAGAGATGAGGAAACAGGCCTCACAGGCGCCAGTGGCATGAAAGAAGGATTTATGACAGGTGATATGCTCATCAACCTTGACAGTGAGGATGAAGGTCAGTTCTTCATTAGCTGTGCCGGAGGTATGACTACAGTTGCCACATTCAATATAGAAAGAGAAGAGGCTCCTGAAAATTATTTCTTCTTGAAACTTTCACTTCAGGGTTTGCATGGCGGACATAGCGGTGACGATATTAATAAAAAATTCGCAAATGGTATTAAGTTACTGACAAGGTTTATTTATATTATAAACGAAAAATATGGTGTAAAACTTGTTAGTTTCAATTCAGGACGTATGCACAATGCTATTCCTCGTGATGGTGTTGTTATTTTTGCAGTACCTGCTCAATACAAAGAAAACGTCAGTGTTGACCTAAATGTATTTACTGCTGAAGTCGAGGCTGAATTCCATGTTACAGAAAAGGAGATTAAATTTAGTCTTGAAAGCACAGATAAAGGGCTTGTAATAAAAGAGCCAGTAAATACAAAATTCATACAGGCTCTTCAGGCTGTAGACAATGGTGTTATGGCCATGTGTCAGGATGAAGCACTTGCATGGATGGTCGAAACTTCAAGCAATGTTGCTAGTGTAAATACTACAGAAAGCGATATAAAGATTGTCGCATCACAGCGTTCTAACGTAATGAGCAATCTTAACAATATGGGCAACACAATAAAAGCTTTGTTTGAGTTGGCTGGTGCTGAAGTTACCCAAGGGGACAAATATCCGGCATGGCAGATGAAGCAAGACAGTAAGCTCACCCAAATTGTTGTAGACACATACAAGAAGCTCTTTAACAAAGAACCGTTGGTAATCGGAATCCATGCCGGTTTGGAGTGTGGTCTGTTCTCAGAAAAATATCCGCATCTTGACATGGTATCAATGGGTCCGACTCTTAGAGGAGTACATTCTCCAGAAGAGCGCTTGCTTATACCTACAGTTCAAATGGTTTGGGATCATCTTTTGGAGATAATGAAGAACGTTCCCGAGAAATAACGCTTCTGCAGGATGAAACGTTATATTAAGATTATTATCATCTGTTCTATTACTCTTGTTGCTGTAGGTTGTGGAAAGCAGCATAAAGCAGAGAGTGCTGTTAAAGATTTTCTTGATCAAAACATGACGGCTGCCGACTATTCGATAAGCTTCAATAAAATTGATTCAACGAGGAATCTTACTGACAGTATGATAATTGTAATGAAAAATAGTGCGAAAAATAACAGGCTTTTTAAGAAGAACATAGAATACGGAAATGGTAATAAGCCATATATATTTACAAAGACCAAAATATGCAATGGCAAAGATACCGTGCCTTATACATTCTATCTTGATAACACATTAAAGAATGTCATCGCTTTCAAAATGCATTAGTGAGAAGATATTTTAAAGTGTAAATGGAATCTTGGTTCCTGAAATCTACATGAAGGATACATCAGAATTGGTGTATCCTTTTCTTTATTCTAAACCTTCAATAGAATTATGCTGTATGTTGATTGCTTTTCAGCTACGTCAAGACGTATGGAAGATTAGGAAACCAATAAGACTAATAAAGTATATATAAGTAATGAATAGATGCATTTAAAAACGCTTGCATATGTTTTCCTATTTGCCATATATAGCACGCGTGGAGACAATCTTTTGTTGTCTCCACGCGCTTATATAAATTATGTTCAATATTTATCATCTGCAAACGTTCAAGACGAGCAATCTTATTATCTAGTCTTATTTGGCAGATGAAACTCATATGAGCGGTCGAATACTTCCTGTACTTTATTTATTTCCAAGAATGTGGTTCCACCTCCCCTTCCAAAACTGCCACTCAGATAAGCTATCTTGTCTTCCATACGTAAGTAGCCTTTCTGGCGTAACATACGCAGAGCTGCAAGGAATTGCTCCTGTGCGCCAATCTGCTCATGTTGAGCAACAGGAATAACGCCATAGCTCAGTGCCAGCCATCGCTGTGTCTTTTCCTTATAGCATATTGCAAGTACAGGGTTGGGACCTCTGAATGCTGCAAGGTTACGTGCAGTAAGACCTGTCTTACTGTCTGTAATTATACCCTTCACACCCAATCTTTCGGTCGCTTCAATTGCATTACGTGCCAAAAATTCTGTTACATCGCAATTTTCACTGAGCGGAAAGTCGTAATCGTGGTCATACATCTTATCCTGTTCAGCTTGTTCTGCTATTGAAGCCATAGTTTTAACAGCTTCAACAGGATACTTTCCTGAAGCAGTTTCGCCGCTCAGCATCAATGCGTCTGTTCTATAATAAATAGCATTTGCAATATCTGTTACTTCCGCACGTGTCGGGCGCGGATTATTAATCATAGTATGAAGCATTTGTGTCGCAACAATAACAGGCTTTTTAGCTCTCATACATTTGTGAATTATCATTCGCTGTATTCCAGGAATCTTTTCTATAGGGACTTCAATACCTAGGTCACCTCGTGCTATCATGATTCCGTAAGACGCTTCTATGATTTCATCAATATTATCAACACCTTCCTGGTTCTCGATTTTAGAGATAATCTTGATATCGCTATTGTGTTCATCAAGAATCCTCTGAACTGCAAGCACATCTTCCTTGCTTCTTACGAAAGAGTGAGCTATAAAGTCGATATCTTCCTCTATTGCCAGTAGTATGTTGCGCTTGTCTTTCTCCGTAAGTGCAGGCAGGTCTATATGAACACCTGGCACGTTAACACTTTTATTAGATCCTAACAATCCGTCATTTTGTACTTGTGCTACGACAGCAGGACCGTTTATGCCGATTACCTTCATGTCTATCGCGCCGTCATCAAACAGGATGTCGTCGCCAACATGCACATCATTGGCAAAGTTTTCGTATGACAGATTTAATATATCGTGCTCCGTTTTCATTTCTGGACGTCCAAAAATTTTTACGACGTCTCCTGTCTTATATTCAATAGGAGCATCATTTCCCGTTGTTCTTACTTCAGGTCCTTTGGTATCAATCAGAATACCAATATGCTTACTAACCGCACGTGTATTCCGTATTATCTGTTTTATTCCCTCAGGTGTGGCGTGTGCGGTATTCATTCGTACCACATTCATTCCTGCATCAAAAAGTTGGCGAATAAAATCAACGTCGCATCGGCGATCGCTTATAGAAGCTACAATCTTAGTTTGTTTCATAAATATACGGTTATATTACCTTGATTAGGTTGCAAATTTACAAAACAAATTCTATAAATGCAAGCTATTGTGCAGCAAAATCATTCCATTCTTTGAACTTAAGTTCTCCTTCAACCCATTCTTGACGTGTTTTTTCGTTATGCGGATTAGAGACTGATAGCCCTATTAGTCTTATCGGTTTAGTAGAATAATCCACCTGCTCAATAAGTTTTTTTGCTAAAGGAAGTATGATATTCTTATCAGTAAGAGGTTTAAATGACGTTATACTTCTTGTTGTCTGCATAAAATCGCTGAACTTTATTTTTAGCGTTAGAGTATAGCCGCTGAATTTGCTTTTATCCAATCTTTCTGTTAATTCTAGGACAATATGGTATAGCTCTATATAAATGGCCGATTTTCTATTAAGGTCAGTCAAAAAAGTTTGTTCACATCCCACGGATTTTCTTATTCTCACCAGCTCCACAGCTCTTTCATCAATGCCGCGTGCAAAGTTATAATACATTTTTCCTGACTTTCCAAACACCTCAGTTAGATGGTTAAGGGTGCATTGACGCAGCTGTTTACCGTTAAAAATGCCCATTTTATGCATAATGACAGCTGTCTTCGGACCAACACCCCAAAACTTCTCTATTGGCAGAGTTTCCAGAAACATTAGTGCCTTTTCTGCTTTAACAGTTAATATTCCGTCAGGCTTGTTATAGTCAGACGCTATTTTTGCCAAAAACTTATTGTATGAGATGCCGGCAGACGCAGTCAGATACAGTTCGTTTTTTATCCGTTCCTTTATCTTTAGTGCAATCTCTTCAGCCGGCATATTATTGATATTATCAGTGACATCAAGAAAGGCCTCGTCTATTGACAGAGGCTCTATCTTATCGGTGAAATCGCAGAATATTTCATAAACCTGCATTGAGACAGACTTATATCTGTCATGGTCACTTGCAACAACGATTAATTGTGGACACAGCTTTTTTGCCTTAAATATAGACATTGCTGAATGTATTCCATATTTTCTGGCTTCATAACTTGCTGTAGACACAACTCCACGTGGACCATCAAAGCCTACTACTATAGGCTTTCCCCGCAATTCAGGATTGTCTCTCTGCTCAATAGAAGCAAAAAAGGCATCCATGTCGATATGAATTATACTGCGTTCCACCCAATTGTTTCCTTAAGTCACCTCATTTTTTTACAATCTCCATCTCCAATGTTTTACGACAACATGGCCAAGACGTCCGATAACTGTAGTTATTTTGTTTACAGTCAATGATTTCCCTGCTATAATAAAAAGTACAGCCACCAATATCATCAGCACTCCGGTAGCCATTCTTAATGTCAGCTGTTCGCCAAACATCACCACTCCAATCACAACGGCAGTCAATGGCTCTAATGCCCCCATTATAGCTGTAGGTGTTGAGCCTATTTCGTGAACAGCAACAACCATCAACAATAACGAAATTACCGTTGGGAATAATGCCAAAATCAACGCATAGAACCACATCTCTGGAGTCGTAAGCATTTGAATATAATTGTTTTGGTCACCTGCCAACGAATAAATGATGAGAGATATTACACCAAATAATAACACATAAAATGTGAGTTTAACAGAAGATATTCGCAATGGAGATTTGTTAACAACAATTATATATATAGCATAAGTTAAAGACGAAATCATAACAAGTATCACACCCGTGATATTCAACACATCCCCGTCATTTCCCTTATATAACAGAGCAATGCCGCTAAGAGCAAGAATTATCGATAATATAGTTATTATGGTTAGTTTTTCTTTGAAGAATACGGTCATCATCACAGCCACCATCACTGGATAGACAAATAGCAGCGTACATGCTATTCCTGCTCCCATGTAATGGAAACTCAAGAATAGTGTCAATGATGACATCGCAAACAATATGCCTAATGCCACTAATATTGATGTTTCTTTCTTTGTTATCGCAAATGACTGGCGCTTGAAAAGCATAAAAAGAGCCAATAACACCACGGCAAGTCCATATCTGAAGAACAATACCGTATTTGTATTTATGCCCTGCGAATAGAGAGGCAATGCGCCTAACGGATTTAATCCATAGCTAACGGCAGCACCGATGCTGCATAATGTTCCTTTTAACTTTGAGTTCATAAGACGTGTTCGTTCCTTTACTGAATTACATGCAAATAATTAATAAACAAAATAGTCAGACAAATTCATATTAACGGTTCTAATTATCCGGTTGTATTGTTCTCTGCGATTTCTGCAGCCAATCTGCGAGCCGGTTTCCCTGTCTGTGTGCGAGGTATTTCTTTCACACTTATATATATCTTTGGCTGCCAATATTTTGGCATATTGTCTTCGCATAGTTTCTTTATTTTCTCAATATCATCGCTTTCAACGAGTATTGCGACAACCTCACCAAATTTATGGTCACTCTTTTTTGTTATAACATATGGTACGGTCAAATATTTCTTTAACAAGGCTTCCACTTCTTCTATCTGTATTTTTATGCCCCCGCTGTCTATGACGTTATCTTTACGTCCCAATATGCGAAAATGCCTGCCATCTTTCCCAATTTCAGCTATGTCATTCGTTATAATCCTCGAATCTGATACTTTTGGGGCGTCAATTACAAGGCATCCATCCTCATTTACACTCACATCAACACTTTCAAAAGGCGTATACCAACAGCTAGCCTCATTGCCATTAAGGCGTCTTAAGGCTATATGTGACAAAGTTTCAGTCATGCCATATGTGCTCCATACCGCATTTGGAAAATCCCTGAGCTCTCTCTCCATTTTATCGTCTATCGCTCCTCCGCCTATTATCAGGTGCTTTATCCGCATAAGTATTTCTTTTTCTTCTGGCACCTGCAGACTATTAAACACCTGCATAGGTATCATTGCAGCAAATACAGGAGCTTCGGTCATTCCAGACAATGGATGCCCTGACGGTTTCACGTTAATAAGTTTGAGCTTACGCACGATAGAGCGTACTACCACCATCTTACCGGCAATATAATCGAGAGACATGCACAATAATGCCGTGTCACCCTCCTTTAGGTTCAGAAAGTCACAAGTTATGGTTGCGCTAGCTTCCATCTTGCATTTCTCAACCATCATAGGTTTCGGTTTGCCTGTTGATCCGCTTGTGTGCACAAGCATCATATCAGAATCATTGTTCCATTCGGTATAAAAATCATCAAGTGTCATTCTCTGTCTTCTGCCAATTTACGCCAAAGTTTATTGTCTCTTATTTCCAAAGGCATGTCTATGTTGTCTGTAAAGAGCATACCCGTGCCCAGTCCTTGCGGAATGGATATATCTGGTCCATACTCTTGAGCTGTAAGTTGTGCAATAGAGTTCAGCCCTATATTGCTTTCAAGAGCACTAGTAATCCATGTCTTTATGCCTTTGTCCGTAGCAATATCTATCCATTCCTTCACACCGTTTATTCCTCCATGTAATGAAGGTTTCAGAATAATGTATGCCGGTTTTATCACATTGAGCATATATTCTTTCATGTCCGGATCATTTACGCCAATAAGTTCCTCATCTAGTGCAATAGGCATTGGTGACTCACGGCATAGCTGAGCCATGTTGCCCCATTGATGTTGCCGTATGGGCTGTTCTATCGAGTGTATCGAATATTGTGAAAGTAGTTCCAGTTTGTACAGAGCATCATCAAATTTAAAACCGCCATTTGCATCAAGCCTGATTTCCAGTTCATTATGCGAAAATCGTTCACGTATATGTTTAACCATATCAAGCTCCTTGTCAAAGTTTATAGCTCCTATTTTCAGCTTGATACATCTGAAACCTTGCTTTATTTTTTCGTCTATACGCTGCATCATTTCTTCGAAAGTTCCCATCCACACAAGACCGTTTATCGGTATTCCAGCTTCACCACGGCTAAACGGAGTATCATAGAAGTTGATGCTGCCACATTCAAAATGTTTCAGCGCAGTTTCAAGACCAAACAGCATTGACGGAAAATCACGCATTTCTTTATAATCTATTTGCCCCTCGTTCATGAACTTGTCACACATCTTGCGCAATGTCTCTTCATAATCAGGAGCATAGTCACAGCTTAAGTCTGGCAGTGGTGCACACTCGCCAATACCTTTATGTCCTGGCATATCCGGCGATGTAAGCTCCAGCAGCCACGATAGCCTTGTCATATACACTCCACGTGAAGTGCCGGCTGGTTGCTTAAAGTGAAATGTACGTGGTATAATCTTTATCTCGTATCTCATACGTAACTTTAATTTTCGGCATTAACTTATAGTCATCATTATCTTTTGTCCTGTCGGCCATATGTTTTTTATTTATAAAACAGATTTGGTAAATTACTTATGGTTGTTTAATTCCGGTTACGGTATGCACATATAGATACATACTGCAACCGGAATTAAACATAAGTATTTATATTACGACTATCTGTTTATGGCAGTTTAGGATATTTCTTGAAGTCAGGCTTACGCTTTTCAAGAAAAGCTTTTCCGCCTTCCTGTGCCTCATCCAAAAAATAGTAGAGCATTGTAGCGTCTCCTGCCAATTCCTGTATTCCCGCCTGTCCGTCAAGCTCTGCGTTTAGTCCGGCTTTAATCATACGCAAGGCCAACGGGCTGCGTTCCATCATAGTCTCAGCCCATTCTACACATGTATCCTCCAACTTGTCAAAAGGAACTACACAATTAACAAGTCCCATACGCTCAGCTTCTTCTGCTGTATATTGGCGGCACAGGAACCATATCTCTCTTGCCTTCTTCTGTCCTACTATGCGTGCAAGATATGAAGCTCCAAATCCGGCATCGAACGAACCAACCTTAGGCCCAGTCTGTCCGAATATTGCGTTCTCACTAGCAATAGTCAAGTCACACACCACATGGAGCACATGACCGCCCCCAATGGCATAACCGTTAACCATGGCAATAACAGGCTTAGGCAGAGAACGAATTTGTTTTTGAACGTCAAGTACATTTAGGCGCGGCACACCGTCTTCTCCTACATATCCGCCTCGCCCCTTAACATGCATGTCTCCTCCAGAGCAGAAAGCCTTGTCGCCTGCACCTGTTAATATAACAACGCATATATCCTGAGCTTCGCGACAGTAGGCAAAAGCCTGACTCATTTCAAATGTTGTCCTAGGAGTAAACGCATTTCGATAACGCGGACGGTTAATGGTAATCTTTGCAATACCATTGTATTGTTCAAACAATATTTCCTTAAAGTCGAATCCCTTTATTGATTCCCAATTTCTCTGTGCCATATTTATTTTATATTTTTTACTAATTCACTTAATGCATTACTATCATCAGATATGTCCGTAAACACCTCAAGCAACATCGGGCGTTTTGCATCCGAGGCGAGCAGCATGGCAATGCCAAGGCGCAACTCTTCTGCATTACGTGCAGACATATATCCTATATCGTTTTGTGTGCATATACCTTGAGCAGTTGTCATATGGCATGCCGCAACAAGTTTTTCGCACGCATTACTCTCTTTCAGTCCTTTCAAATTGTAGAATATTCCACCACCGCCATTGTTCAGCAGCAACATACGGAAGTTGCCTCTAAGATTTGTGTTCCATAAAGCATTCTGGTCATAAAAGAAACTGAGATCACCTATCACACAGAACACCATATCGCGGCATGCAACAGAAAATCCTGCTGCTGTTGACAAGCTACCTTCTATACCGTTTACACCGCGGTTACACCATACATAATGATCTGAATATATGTCAGCTAAACGAACTGCCGAACTATTGGCATAATGCACGTGATATTCATAGTCCATGTCTGCCAGTGCCTCTTCAAATATTTTTACAGCAGACATCTGGGAGTATTGCGGATCATAAGCGGTAATTTTTTCGTCTATAATCTTGATCTGTTCATGCCATATATGTCTAAACTCAGCGTTGTCAAGGTCAGACACGCCGTCTTGCATACCCTCTGTTTCGTTTATCATTTTGGCCAATGCCGTCAGTGCCTCTTTATAGTCGGCCTCAATAATCCCCGTAAGATGCATAAAAGTGTCGTGTATCTCACGATCTTCACTTATAGCCCAGCTTTCAGCTGGATGCGACAGACGTAGAAACTTTTTCAGACGTTTGCTCACCATATTGTCGCCTAGAAAAAGAATAAAGTCAGGCATATAGCGCTCGTCTTTTCCTATACGTGACAGCATCAGGTCAAAATGTGTAATAACGTCAGATGCCAGTGTCTCTGATATCGTTACAACTTTACGTCCTATAGTCTTTATGGCATCTGTAACTTCACTGTTTCTGGATCTTGTCTGTCCTACTATAATCATAGGCTTATGTGCTGCCTGAATCCGTTCTGCAATCGTTCTTAAAGCGTCTAAATTCATTACAGATGGCATATAGCTTATTTTACGCTCAAGCGGCAGTTCCTGTTGAGTGAAGTTAAACAATGGCTCGTTGATATGTACGTTAATATGCACAGACTTTCTTTCGTGTGTCTTCACAGCAATAAGAGCCTCATTCACTACTCTGTTGCAATACCAGTGCTCTTGTTCATTATTTGGCTCTGACAGTGATACACATTTGCTCACATATTTACCGAACGCACCGCTCTGAGGCAGCGTCTGTCCGTCAAGCTGATCAATCCACTCCAACGGACGGTCTGCTGATATAACAACTATTCCCCTATGCCGATAGGATGCTTCTGCCACTGCCGGAACGACATTAAGCAATGCAGTGCCTGAAGTAACACACACGGCCACAGGACTATTATCAGCCAAAGCCATACCTAAAGCATAAAAGCCTGCACTGCGCTCGTCTGTTACAGGGTAACATGTTATGTCAGCACATTCGTTAAAATTGTGCACTATGGGCGCATTTCTTGACCCAGGACACACCACCACTCGTTTCACCCCGTGTGCAACAAGCAATGAGGTTAGTATATTTATATTCTTCTTATCGCTAAACATCGTCTCATTGTATCCATTTTGGCTTCTGTTTCAAGCCATTCTGTTTCTACTTCACTTTCACTTAACAATCCACCACCGGCATATAGTTTGCAGCATCTGCCTTCTATCTGCATGCATCGTAATGTCACAAAGAGATGTGTGGAGCCTTCGTAGTTCAGCGGTCCTGAAAAGCCGCTATAATATCCTCTGTCACCGCTTTCATTATCTAATATAAACTTGTAGGCTTCTTCTTTGGGCAGTCCGCATACTGCAGGCGTTGGATGAAGTGTCTTTATAAGATTTCCTATACCTGCATTGGCATTCAAGTTAAATCTGAAATGTGTGACAATATGTATCAGCTGACCGGCCACAAGTGTCTGTGGTTTTGCTTCATCAACCTTTGGGCTAAAACACCGCAGGCGCTCTCGTATATAGTCGGCAACATATTGCTGTTCGTGTATGTTTTTTTCGTCCCACACATCGTATATATTCCGGTTTTGCATTTTCTGTACTTCCGACTCGCCTACAATACCAATACGTTTTGTTCCGGCTAAGGCCACTGTATGCCATTCTTCTTCATGTCCTTCAACCAATGTCTCTGGCGTTGCCATGAGCCATGTTCCGCTGTAAGGTGTAGATACAATCGCTATAAATTCATTTGGATATATACGGCAAGCTCGTTTGAATATCAATTCCGGGGTAATATCTTCACAAGCATTTTCTACACTATTTCTCGCCAATACAATCTTCCGAAATGTTCCTTTGCATAATTGGGAATGAAATTTGTTGAAATCAGTTTCATACTGCCTATGCTCTTTGTCAATGTCACGATTGCTAAAAGCCAGCGACTTATGCTTACTACAATCATCAATCTTGCAAGTTTCAGTCTCGTCGGGTCTTATCAGCAGCAACGGATGCTTTTCAGACATCATAAACGGTGAAAAGACAAAACCCGTCCTTCCGTTTAAATCTGCATATGACGGCAATATTTCAGCTTCGCCGTCACACTGTCGCATAATGGTGTAGGTTGTCTCATGCGGCAACCTGTACATGACAAAGCTATTATTCATCAGTCTGATTTTTTGGAGTAATGATATAGTTGGTAACATGTATGGTAGAGATGAGTCCGCCAGACGAATCGGTTATATCAACATCCCATACATGCAGTTTATGTCCTTTGCTGACAAGTCGTGCCGTAGCCGTAACAGTATCACCTTCTGCCACCGCCTTGACGTGATTGCCGCTGACACTTATGCCCACACATATTTTGTCGGGGCACAAAGCCAACGACCCAACTCCGGCAACATTTTCAGCCAATGCTAATGAGGCACCGCCACTAAGGAAGCCGAAGGGTTGGCGATTACGTTCGTCAACCGTCATCGTAGCCTTGCATATATTGTCCTCTGGCGTAGAGACAAAATCCATACCTAAGGCGGTCGACAGATTCTGACGCCGTTCTATCAGTCGTTTCACTGCTTCAACATCCATAGGCGCTCCTGTCGTGCTATTTAAAGAACATATAATAACATGCCGCAAGAACGGCTAGTATTATGATAAAGAAGATTGTCTTCATAAGACAACCCGCAACTTTCTTGAATATAAAAATGCCTACAATGAGCACAATAATACAAAAAATATAATATCCGAAATTTTCCATTTTCAAACTACATTAGAATTGTGTATCCGTTTTTCGTGGAATACTGCAATTTTAAGTAAGACTATTTAAAAAGTTTTCTGAAATTTACCGGTATAGGCGTTTCAAACTCCATACGGCGTCTTGTTATAGGATGGTAAAAACACAGGACATAAGCATGAAGGCACAGACGGCCTATTGGATCATCACCATTACCATATTTTATGTCACCGCACACAGGATGTCCCATGTCTGCAGAATGCACACGTATCTGGTTCTTTCTGCCTGTCTCAAGCCTGAATTCAACAAGACTGTGATCAGTGGTCCGGTCAAGCGTATGAAAATGCGTTACTGCGTATTTGCCTCCGTTGTCATAAGGAGAAGAGTATGTAATATAAGCCTTGTTGTCTTTCAGCCAACTGGTCATAGTTCCATAGTCGTCCTCCATTTCACCACTTACCACAGCAACATATCTGCGGTCATAAACTATGTCATGCCATTCATGTTCCAGTATCTGTTCTGTCTGCATGTCTTTGGCATAAATCATTAGTCCACTGGTGTCACGGTCAAGTCTGTGTACGACATGTGCAGTGCATTTCTGTCTGCTCGTCTTAAAATACGAGTCAAGCACAGTCTTGACGTTCAGCGAACTATGGCCTGCAGCCATCGACAATATGCCAACATTCTTTTCTACAACAACTATATAACGGTCTTCATAGACAATCTTGATGTAGCGGTTTTTAAACATTTCAGCGTTTTGCTTACTCCTGCTTACAGCTACTTTCATACCGCAACTTAAGGGATAGTCAAACTGCGTTATCACCTTACCGTTAACCTTCACCCCCCTGCCCTGCAACGTAGATTTTATCTTTGTGCGGCTTGTATTCTCCATTCTGTCAAGCAGAAATTCCAGCAGCGGTTTGTCTTCTTTTACCGTTAAATGCAGATAATTATTGTCGTTATAATTTGTGCGCATATAATTGTTGTTGTTATAAATCAGGAGCAAAATAGCCAATTCCCGTTTTTAGCGTTTATGCCGAGACTCAGCTTAGCTTATGCAAAGATAATGCAAATCGAGAGCAGAATCATCCAAGTCTTGCTTGAGCGTTATGCCGAGATGCAGCTTAGCTTATGCAAAGATAATGCAAATCAGATGCAAGTCAAAATAAAATCATCTATATTTATGCTTTTACCGCATGTTACACCAAATAAACCGATAAAACAAAGGTTCTGTCAGCATATATATGATTTGTTTATATTTATGATAGTGCAATAAATTATTGATTCCAAATAATTATTTGTCACCAATCACTAAAAGTTCAATGACCATTTGTGTTAAAATATTTTTTATTACCTTTGCACTAGCAATTTGCCGTATCAAGGAAACAATATCCTACGGCACATAAATATCATACATCTTACCAATTGACACGATGAGTCTTATTGATATCACATTTCTTGCCTTGGCTTTAGCAATGGATTGCTTTACAGTTTCCATTGTCAGTGGAGTCATTATCCGTAAATACATTCTTTCGATTATTTTGCGCATGGCAATTCTGTTCGGTCTGTTTCAGGCAATGATGCCTTTTATTGGTTGGTTAGGAACAAGCTATTTCAGCCATTACCTTGAGTCTGTCGACCATTGGATTGCATTTGGTCTTTTGGCTTTTCTTGGTGGGAAAATGATAAAAGACTCGTTCGGAAGCGAAGAAGAGGCTCATTTTGACCCTTCAAAACTGACAAGCCAACTACTCTTTGCTGTTGCAACCAGTATTGACGCCCTGGCTGTAGGCATATCTTTCGCATGTCTTGGATATAAAAATATAGAACAGCTAACCTTGCCGCTTATCGTCATTGGCGTATGCTCGTTCGTTATGTCTATATTAGGCAATATTCTAGGCGTAATGTGTGGCAAGTCGATAGTAAAGCGCCTTAAGCCAGAATTTATTGGAGGAGTGATTCTTCTTCTGATAGGTTTCAGAATATTATACGAACACATCAGCTTTTAACTTAAATCTGCTAGTTTACATATTCCATCTTTATTCTTTTTCTATTTCGCAAAAACAACCATTTTTTTTGAAAAATATAAAGAAAAAATATAAAGCATAATTACCGTCTATTTTCTTAAAAAGGAATCTCCTTTTAGAAAAGTTTATGTTATACTTGATAGATTGATAAAACTATATTATTAATCCAAATCAGTCTTTGGATTCAACGTAAGTATATTGTCATTCACTTTTAAACATAATGAGCCATATAATGAAATGTGATAATATTAGACAAACATACGACTTGAAAACACCAAATTGCCTGTTGGTTTAAACCGTATTAAGCCTAATAATTAATTTGAATTGTGCATAATGGCATATATGCCCATAATGCAATTTAAACTTTAATATTTACGGATAAGCATATGTTAATCAGCGACATATAACAAAAGATTAAAATTATAGCTACAGATGTTTTTATCGTCAATAGAAATGTCTTTTTTATGTATTTTTGCTATGCAAATCAGTCTATAATAGTTATTTTTTTAATGAAAAATAGAACAATAGTAAATATGAATTTAATATGATTTAGAAACCATTGAAATACGATACAAAACTCAATGAATTTCGTATCGAAACTCAATGAGTTTTTAACCCAAAATCATTAAAGTTTTGAAGAATTTTAATAACTACTATAGAAATTTATTTTTTATAAATATTTTATGAATGTAT